>Ga0105239_10000522_pt1 | contig 55530 bp, 49 predicted proteins | sample KBSC44metaG_FD_92761 | JGI IMG/M metagenome (GOLD analysis project Ga0105239, IMG submission 92761) | Corn rhizosphere microbial communities from Kellogg Biological Station, Michigan, USA - KBS C4-4 metaG | ecosystem: Host-associated > Plants > Roots > Rhizosphere > Soil | place: Michigan, USA...
GCATATATCACCGCAACAAATTATCCCACCAATACATCTGAATAAAAAGCGACCAAGTAAAAGTCGCCTTTCTCTTGATCGCTTTAATAATGCAGCTTATTAAGCTACTTTTTCAGTACCCTCGAAAAATTCGGGGGCCTTTGCTTTTTAGTGCTTTGTTTGCGGGCGCACATGCTTCTTAGCAGCCTTGTGATGCCTATGCATTTTATGACGTGCATGCTTTTTATGATGAGCCTTTTTATGATGAGCTGGCTGTGCATTTACAGCGCTAAAGCTGAACGCAGCTAATAAAACAATTACCAATACTTTTATCGATTTCATATCATTTGGGGGTTAATAATGTAGCCAATAATACAGATGAATTTTTGCAATAAAAAATTCATCCATTGTAACATTGTTAAAACAAATGCCGTAGCTGTTTAGGTACATCGGATAATTTTTAACTAAAAACGCAGTTATTTTCAATAAAACGGCGAAAACGCTTGTTTATTAATATTTTGTGGCGTATTTTCATTTTTTAACCGTTAACAAACTTACCTGAATCCATGAGTAAACCTATTTGCCTGTCATCAGCGGTAATGGTATTTTGCGCTTTTTTTTGGACCAATTGCATAGCGCAGGCCACCAGGGGCGACAGTAGTTCGCAGCAAAACGCTTTTAATAATGCGGTAACTTTGTATAACGGCGCGCTGGATGTACAGGTGCCGATATATTCTGGACCCGAATATTATTTTTATGACCCTCACATAAAAGGAAACGCCTATTACCAGGACATCAACGGCTTCTCGAAAGGCTCTGTTTATTACGACGGGACAATGTATAATAATATATCCCTGCTATATGATGTTAATACCGATCAGCTTGTGGGCTTGTTTCCTAACCGAATCTCGAAATTTATAGTGCAAAAGGCAAGGGTAAATACTTTTGATTACCTGGGTAACCATTTTATTAATATAGATAAGGATACGCTGGCTGCGAATACCGTTCTGGAATCGGGCTACTACAGGCAATTGTATGCCGGTAAATCGGAAGTGCTTGCAAAGTATACCAAAAGCATGCAGTCTACCACCAGCACATCAAACTTAGTTGAATATTACTTCACCGGGAAAACCTATTTCTATATAAAAAAGAATAATGCTTTCCATAGCGTAGGCAGTAAAGGCTCTGTGCTGGATTTATTTAAGGACAGAAAAGCCGACCTAAAGAAATTTATTAAGGCCAATAATATAGATTTTAGAGACAACCCCGAAGAGTCGATGGTTAAAGTTGTAACCTGGTATGACCACTTATCAAACTAATATGAGAAAAATTTACCTCGCAAGTTTTTGCTTACTATTTTTTTTACATGCGGTCAAGGCCCAACAAAGTAATGTAAAATTATTTAGCGTAAACTTCCAGCAAGCAACCATTTCGCAGGTTGTAAATGAAATTGAATCAAAAAGCAGCTACCATTTTTACTATGATCCGGCCCAGTTTGATAGCTTGCGGGTTACTGTACAAGTGACAGAAAAACCGCTTAGCGCTATTTTAGATCAGGCCTTTACAAAAACGGCTTTTGTGTATTCTATTAGCCAACAGCAGGTTTTTATCACCAAAAACAGGCAAATAAAAACAGAGTTGGCCCCGGGTTATGCGCGGGTGCGCGCCAGTGAACCTGCTGACGGTGCTGCCGCGGTAACCGACTATACCGCAGAAGCCGAAAAAAAGGTAGTAGAAGCTACTACGGAGAATAAGCTGTATGAAATTGGTGTAAAAACTAACACGATAAAAGCCGGTAAGGCTATATTGAGCGGCTACATACGCGACATTAAATCGGGCGAGGCGGTGACCGGGGCCACTATTTATGTTTCAAATACCAAGACGGGTGCTGCCAGCGATCAGTTTGGTTACTATTCGATAACCCTGCCGCGTGGCCGGCAGACGTTGCTGATAAGGGGCCTTGGTATGAAAGATACACGTCGGCAGATAATTTTATATACAGACGGCAAGCTGAACATTGAGATGCAGGAGCAGATTAACAGCTTAAAAGAAGTTAAAATTTCGGGCGAAAAGGTTGCCAACGTGCGCAGCACTGACCTTGGCCTGGCGAGGCTTGATATAAAGAATATAAAGCAAATACCCACAGCGTTTGGCGAAGCTGACGTTTTAAAGGTTGTACTTACTCTTCCCGGCGTAACATCAGTAGGCGAGGCCACCACCGGGTTTAACGTTAGGGGGGGCGCTGCTGATGAAAACCTGATTTTGCTTGATGGCAATACCATTTATAACCCCGCACATTTTTTTGGATTTTTTGCCGCATTCAATCCTGATATCGTAAAAGATATCGAGCTTTATAAAAGCAGTATCCCCGAAAAATTTGGCGGCCGTCTGTCGTCGGTGCTGGATATTACCAATCGCGAAGGCAATAAAAAGAAATTTACGGGTTCGGCGGGTATCGGATTATTAACCAGCAGGCTGAACGTGGAAGGCCCTATTGTAAAGGATAAAACCTCGTTTATTTTAGGTGCGCGTACCACCTATTCCGACTGGCTGCTAAAACTGCTGCCCGAATCATACAAGCATAGCCAGGCATCATTTTATGACATTAACCTCGGCATAAGCCACCAGGTAAATGAGAAGAACAATATTTACCTGAGCGGCTACCTTAGCCAGGATAAGTTTAAGCTTAACAGTGATACAGCTTACAAATACAGCAACAAGAACCTGAACCTGAAGTGGAAGCACAACTTCAACAATAAGTTATATAACCTGCTTTCGGCCGGTATTGACAGGTATCAGTACGATGTATCCAGCAGCGCCAACCCGGTAAATGCATATGACCTTGGCTTTAATGTAACACAATCGAATTTTAAATCGGATTTTACGTATTACCTGAACAATAAGCATACATTGAATTTTGGGTTAAACTCGATATTATACGATATTAACCCCGGTACATTTGAGCCAAACGGGCCCAAATCATTGATAAATCCTGATGTTATAGCGCCTGAAAAGGGCCTGGAAAGTGCACTTTACCTGGGCGATAAATATGATATTACGGATAACCTGACGATAAGCGCGGGTGTTAGGGTTAATATGTATAACTACCTTGGCCCGGCCACAGTTAACAACTATGCGCCAAATTTACCCAGGGAACCAAACAACGTTTTGGACAGTACGAAATACCCGGCCGGTAAATTCATCAAAACTTATTTCGGGCCCGATATAAGGATATCGGCACGTTACCTGCTGAGCGATAACCTGTCTATCAAAGCGGGGTACAACACGCTGCACCAATACGTGCACCTGTTATCAAACTCTACCTCGATATCACCAACAGATGTTTACAAGCTTACGGATGTAAATATAAAACCTGAAAAAGGCGACCAGGTATCACTGGGGCTTTTTAAGAATGCCCAAAATAACACCATCGAAATGTCGGTAGAGGTTTATTATAAAAGATTGCGCGATTACCTGGATTATAAGAGCGGTGCGGTGCTGTTGCTGAACCACCATATTGAACAGGATGTGATTAACACCCAGGGTAAAGCTTACGGCGCCGAATTTTTACTTAAAAAAACCGAAGGAAAATTAAACGGTTGGATGAGCTACACCTACTCGCGCACGTTCCTGAGGCAGGATGACCCTTACGCCGGCGAGTTTATAAATGGCGGCAGGTATTACCCGGCAAATTATGATAAACCGCACTCATTTAACTTTAACGGCAATTATCGCTTTACACACCGCTACAGTGTATCATTTGATATATCATATAGCACAGGCAGACCGATAACCTTGCCAATAGCCAAGTATGAATACGCCGGTTCTGAAAGGGTGTTCTATTCGGACAGGAATTTATACAGGATACCAGATTATTTCAGGTCTGATTTTTCGATAATAATTGAAGGTAATCACCGGGTGCACCAGCTAACACATAATTCGTGGACGATAGGCGTGTACAACCTAACCGGGAGGCAAAATGCATACTCTACTTTCTTTACAGAACAAAGCGGTGTGATAAGCGGGTATAAGCTTTCGATTTTTGCGGCGCCGATACCGTTTATTAATTACAACATCAGATTTTGATAAGCGTGCCAGGAGGAATAAAAACGGTGATCTATTTAGCCGCTCAGCAGGTTAATTGTGCCATAAGAGGATATTTAAAACGACCAGATTTTCGGCAGTCATGAAAAGATGCGGTAATATAATTACTCTAGTATTACTTATATCAGCAGCCAATACGGCCTGCCGGAAACCTTATATGCCCGAAGTTGTTGCCACACCTCACGGCTATTTGGTTGTAGAAGGGCTAATTAACAGCGGAGCAGACTCAACAATTATTAAACTGAACCGCACAGTGCAGCTATCAGGCAAAAGCACGGTAAATCCGGAATTGGGTGCGAAAGTATCAATTGAAAACGACCTTAATGAATCAATTATGTTGATTGAGAATCCTAATGGGGTTTATGTATATCCGGGTTTAAATTTAAGTACATCGCATAAGTACCGCTTAAAAATAAAAGCTGCAGGCGGCAGGGAATATGCTTCGGATTTTGAGCCTGTGATGGTTGTGCCGCCTATTGATACCCTTACCTATAAAGTTGAAAGCGACGGTGTAAGCATCAATGTAAATACACACGACCCTAAAAATAACACCAGGTATTACAGGTGGGAATATGACGAGACCTGGGTATATACAGCTGCTTTTCAATCCAAATATAAATCGAACGGAGATACAGTGTTAAGCAGGGATTTAATTAATGACGAGATATACACATGCTGGAGAAGCGCTTACTCGAGCACCATTTTGTTAGGGTCATCAGCAAAATTATTGCAGGATGTTATCAGCGATGCACCTATAACTTTCCTGTCACGTCATTCTGAAAAAATAAGGCATAAATACAGCGCGTTTATAAGGCAATATCCGTTAACAAAGGGGGCCTATGATTTTTGGGTGAATCTGAAGAAAAATACCGAACAATTAGGAGGCATCTTTGATGCGCAGCCGTCTCAAATAAATGGCAATATCCATTCTGTAACCGATACTAATGAACCCGTAATAGGCTACGTGAGTATCGGCACTTATTCGGGCAAACGAATTTTCGTTGACCAGCGTAATTTGCCGGCATGGCTTGATTATAATGATGACGGCTGTAAATTAAAAGATTTTGTTTATAGCTATAAGAACCCAATTACCGGGGAGATTGAGAACCAGGTAGACCAATACATAAACTATCACCGTGCTACACGTGAGATTTATATTCCGGTTTCGGCTATCTATATGCTTGGGGTTCCTATAATACTTGGATATAATGCCGGTTTGCCGGAATGTGTTGACTGCACGCTGCATGGCACTAATAAGCAACCCGTTTTTTGGAAATAATGGAAGATATGGAAAAGTTGAAGATGTTTTTACTGATTTTTTTGCTGGTGGCAGCTTGTAAAAAGCCCTATAACCCAGGGGCTATTAATTCACCCAGGAGCTATTTGGTTGTAGAGGGGGTAATAAATACAAATGACACTACCACTATTAAATTGAGCCGTACGGTAAATCTTGCATCTGGTACCACCGTTAACCCCGTTGAAGGGGCTGTAAGCGTGGAAAGCGATGCCGGCGAATCGTTCCCGTTAACGTCTGTAGGGGCGGGCATTTATAAATTGATAGACGCACCCCTGGATAATACCCATAAGTACCGTATATATATACATACTGCTAGTGATGGTATCGAATATCGTTCTGATTTTGCCGAAGCTAAAAATGCTCCGCCTATAGATAGCGTTGGCTTTAAGATAGGAGCCAAAGGATTGCAGATTTACTTAAATACACACGACGATGCTAAGAAAACGGAATATTATCGGTTTGACTACTGGGAAACCTGGAGTTTTCATGCCAAATATGCCTCAGAATACATATCGAACGGGGTTAATGATGTTGTTTTCAGACCTACAGAAAAACGGATATTTACCTGTTTCCAAAGTCACCGGTCAACCTCAATAGTATTAGGCTCTACTGCAAAACTGACACAGGATGTGCTTTACCAGGTTCCTATTACTGAGATTGAGTCCACATCCGAAAAAATAGAAACAAAGTACAGTATACAGGTGCGTCAGTATGCCTTAACAGCCGAGGCCTACAGTTTTTGGCAAAGCCTGAAAAAAAATACCGAACAGCTGGGCAGCATCTTCGATGCAGAGCCTACACAGCTTAAGGGAAATATCCATAATGTAAAAGATAATAATGACGTTGTGATAGGATATATAAGCGTTGGGTCGGTTGCGATAAAACGAATATTTATTCCGAACGGACTGCTACCCATAGAGTGGCAACCGGCTTACCCTTACGACTGTAACCTCGATTCGACATGGTACAGCCATCCAAAAACAGGATTTAATGACGTGCAGGCGTTTTTGGTACCCGAGCTTGAAATACCGGTAAGTTCATTTGGACATGGGCCCAAACCTGACGGTTATACTGCGTCGGATAGAGAATGTGTTGATTGTACTATAAGGGGAGTAACAAAACAGCCGGATTTTTGGAAATAACGAGCTATGAGTAAGCGGCAAATATTTTTATTAATGGCAATATCGATAATGGCCTGTAAGAAACCTTACAATCCAAAGGTTATCGATTCGCCTAAAAGTTATTTAGTTGTAGAAGGTGTAATTAATACTAATGATACCACTGCGATTAAAATCAGCCGTACCGTTAATATTTCGAATTCGCACACAATTAATCCTGTTGCTGCCAATGTAAGCATCGAGAGCGATGTTGGAGAAAGTTATCCGCTCTACCAAACGGCAGCAGGCATTTATACCCTTGCCGGTATTCAACTGGATGGCACACACAAGTACAGGTTAAATATAACCACGCTGGATAATGAAAATCAATACCGTTCGGATTTTGTTGCCGTAAAAGATGCGCCGGCCATTGATAGCGTGGGCTTTAAAATAACAGGTAAAGGAATTCAAATCTATACTAACACGCACGATCCGGCCAACCATACCCGTTATTACCGCTATGATTATTTGGAAACATGGAAATTTCATTCAGCTTACAGTTCATCATGGAAATCCGATGGGAGCAGCATCGTTCCCCGCCCGCCTGAAGAGCAGGTATTTTATTGTTTCAAAAGCAATGCGTCAAGCAGTATAATTTTAGGATCAACAGCTAAGTTGAAACAAGATATGCTGGTCCAGTTGCCTGTAACAGAAATTGAGTCGACTTCCGAGAAAATTGAATTGAAATACAGTATACTTTTGCGTCAGTATGCATTAACAGCCGAAGCGTATAAGTTTTGGGAAACTCTTAAAAAGAACACGGAGCAATTGGGCAGTATTTTTGATGCGGAGCCTACTCAGCTTGCGGGCAACATCCATAATATAAACGACAATAGCGATGTGGTAATAGGTTTCATAAGTGCAGGCGCAGTTTCCTTAAAAAGGGTATTTATAGCCAACGAACAATTGCCTGCCGGTTTTATGACGGTATACCCATATCAGTGCGCGCTTGACTCATCATTTTATGATGAACATGGTAGCCACGCAAACACAGTGCAACTTAATTTAGTGACCGGACTGGAGGTACCGGTTAGCGCAATTTTTTCGACTGCGGGACCAAGCCCGGCAGGTTTTTTAGGATCAGATGCGCTATGCGTTGATTGCACATTACGAGGAACTACAAAACAACCTGATTTTTGGCAATAGACTATATGAAAAATTGGAAATTGTATTTACTGATTTTTACCTTGATGGTTGCTTGTAAAAAACCTTACAATCCAAAGGTTATCGATTCGCCTAAAAGTTATTTAGTTGTGGAAGGCGTAATTAATACTAATGATACAACGACTATTAAACTGAGCCGCACTGTGAACCTTTCGAATAATGTAACCACCAACCCGGTTGAGGCCAATGTGAGTGTAGAAAGCGACGCCGGCAATAATTATAATCTTGTTGAAAAATCTCCGGGCGTTTATATATTAACAGGCACTGCGCTTAGTGATGGTCCCAAATACCGGCTTCATATTATTACCGGCGATAATAATGAATACCGGTCGGATTACGTACAGGTAAAAAATGCTCCGCCTATTGACAGCATCGGGTTTAACCTTACCCCCAAAGGGATACAGGTTTATTCAAACGCGCATGATGCAACCAATAATACGCGTTACTATAGGTTCGAATACCTGGAAACATGGAAGTTTCATTCATTATATCGTTCATCATGGATTTCTAACCATTTGGATATAGTGCGGAGAACAGAAGACCAGGACGTATATTATTGTTATAATAGTAACCGGTCAAGTTCAATCACTTTAGGTTCGACGGCCAAATTAACGCAGGATGTATTATTCCAAACCCCAATAATCAGCATTGAATCGACATCCGAAAAAATAGAGGTTAAATACAGCATATTGTTAAAACAATACGCACTTACTGCAGAGGCCTATAAATTCTGGGAATCGCTTCGGAAAAATACCGAACAGCTAGGCAGTATTTTCGACGCTGAGCCTACACAGCTTGCGGGCAATATTCATAATATAAACGACAACAGCGACATAGTGATTGGTTATATAAGCGCAGGATCGGTGACGTCAAAACGCGTGTTTATTGCAAATGAGCAACTGCCTGCTACGTTTGTGACGGTTCCCCCATATGAATGCCAGCTTGATACGTTTTGGTATAGCAACCCGCATGCCAACGGACATAACGATGTTCAGCAGACATTGGTGCCGGAGATAGAACTGGCGGCTTTTGATTTTGGCGCTATTCCCCCGGGGAAGCCCCTTGGATATATTGGGGCATCGCCTTATTGTGTTGATTGTACGCTGCGCGGCAGTAAAAATCCGCCGGCTTTTTGGAGATAACATAGCTGATAAAAATAACGGGATGAAGCCCGGACTGATATAAAAATAAATCGTAAATTAATTGATTATGAAACATACCGTACAAACCCTTAAGGCGATATTGTTAGCAGCTGCACTGCTTTTGCCGGCATTAAAAGGCAATGCACAGGTAATGCAGGAAGTACAAAACAGTTTTAGCCTGTATAAGCAAAGCGCTTTACAGGAAAAGGTATTTGTTCACACAGATAAAACCACATATCTGCCCGGAGAGATAATGTGGCTAAAGGTATTTTGTGTTGATGGCAATGATCATAAGCCCTTAAATTTAAGTAAGGTGGTGTACGTCGAGATTTTGGATAATAACCAGAGCCCCCTGGCGCAAGCGAAAATTGCCATGAAAAATGGTATCGGCGATGGTTCGCTTTATATCCCTGTTACTGTAAATAACGGCAATTATAAATTCAGGGCTTATACCAGCTGGATGAAAAACTTTAGCCCCGACTACTATTTTGAAAAAACAGTCACGCTTGTAAACCCGTTAAAATCGCCCGACAATACAACTAAGGAAACCACCGTGGCCAATAGCATCCAGTTTTTTCCGGAAGGCGGCAATTTGGTTGGCGGTATTGCAAGCAAGGTTGCGTTTAAAGCTCTCGGTAAAGACGGTAAAGGAATTGCAGTACGGGGAGCAGTTTTAGATCAGCATAACGACACGGTTGCACGTTTTAAATCGTTAAAATTTGGTATGGGGAGCTTTGCGTTTACACCTGCCGCCGGCAACAGCTATAAGGCTATTGCCTGGATAAATGGTAGCCAGCAAAGCCAAAATCTCCCCGAAGTAAACACTCAGGGTTATGTAATGAATGTTACCGACAATGGAACACAGTTGAATGTGACTGTAAGAGGCGCCGACGGAAATGTATTTATGTTTGCCCATACCCGGCAAGAGCTAAAAGCGGCAGAGAGCGCCACAGTTTCAAATGGTGTTGTTAAGTTTACGGTAAATAAAAGCTCGTTGGGCGACGGGATTTCGAGCATCACCATTTTTAACAGTTCAAAACAGCCTGTTTGCGAACGCCTTTATTTTAAGCGACCGGCGCACAAGCTGTTTATTACCGCCGGCTCAGACCAGCAACAGTATGGTTTGCGCAAAAAAGTGAATATAAATGTTTCGGCAAAAGATCAGGGGAGTAAACCGGCGTTGGCAAATATGTCTATGGCGGTTTACCGTATAGATTCATTGCAGGATGTTGATCACAGTAATATTTTCGATTACCTGTGGTTAAGTTCCGACCTTAAAGGCACGATAGAATCGCCCGATTATTATTTTAGTAACGTAACCGCAGAAACCGACGAAGCCATAGATAACCTGATGCTGACACAGGGCTGGCGCCGGTTTGCGTGGAAAGATGTACTTGCGAACAAGCCAGCCGGATTTACGTATCTGCCTGAATATAAAGGGCACATTGTTACCGCTAAAGTTATTAATACAATAACTAATGCCCCGGCGCTAAATATTATGACCTATATGGCCGTACCCGGAAAAAGGGTGCAGGTATATGTTTCGCAAAGTGACTCGGCCGGGCACGTTTTATTTAGCACTAAGGACTTTTACGGCCCCGGTGAGGTAGTGGTACAGACCAACGAAATGATTGACAGTACTTACCGTATAGATATCGCAAGCCCTTTTTCCGAGCAATATTCAAAGACAGTTGAGCCGAAATTTGAATTTGCAAACGGTATGCAAAATGCGCTGCAGGCACACAGCCTGGGTGTGCAGGTATTAAACATCTATTCAACAAATAATATAAAAAAGACTTATGACCCGGGCGCTGACACTTCAGCGTTTTATGGCAAGCCTTATAAAACTTATAAACTGGACGATTTTACCCGCTTTACGACCATGGAAGAAGACTTGCGCGAATACGTATCGGAAGATAATATCGTGCGTTCCAAGGGAAGGTTCCATATAAAAGTATTGAACGACCGCGGCTTCCTGGACAGTGATCCATTAGTGATTTTGGATGGCGTGCCGGTTTTTGATATAAACAAAATATTCTCAGTTGATCCGCTTAAAGTGAACAAGCTGGAGGTAAACCGCGAACGTTATTTTTATGGCCCTTCGGCGGATGAAGGTATATTTAGTTTTACCACATACAAAGGAGATCTTGGTGGAGTGGAATTGAACCCGAAAGCGGTAGTAATTGATTATGAAGGGATGCAATTGCGCAGGGAGTTTTACTCACCGGCCTATGAAGCCGATGCACAGGCAAAAAGCAGGATTCCGGATTTCAGGAACATGTTGTATTGGACGCCTACAGTAAGCGACCAGGGGAAGATCTCTTTCTTTACATCTGACCAGGCAGGCAAATACGTTGGTGTTGTGCAGGGATTAACAAATAACGGCGATGCCGGCAGCCAGTATTTCATGTTCGACGTTAAATAGCAAAGCATTTATAAGATAAGCAGAAGGATAGCAGGTCAGCCTGTTATCCTTTTTTATTAGACATCGGTTGCCGTTAAAAACAACAATCTTTTACCTTTACTATTGATAACCATAGCTACCTAAATAATTTACGATGAAGATAAAGTGCCTGCTGCTTATTTTATTGCCAGGCTTTACTGCAGTTTCACAGCGAAGCTTTTGTCAGCCCGTTTCGTATTTAAAAACACAGCCGCAATTGCTGAGCACCATCAGGCAAAACCTTGCTGATGCTGATAAACAATACAGCTTAATGGCAGGCAAGGTTGCGCCCGGACAGTTCCCGCGCAATTACGACCCCGCGAAAAACAAATTCGAAACCAGTAACTCCGGATGGTGGTGCAGCGGTTTTTATCCGGGCACGCTTTTGGAGATATATGAGCAAAATCGTGATAAAGCTTTGCTGAAGGATGCGAACCTTTCGCTTGACAGCCTGGCCAAAGAGCAATACAATACCCATACGCACGACCTCGGATTTATGATGTACAACAGCTTCGGCAACGCCAACAGGCTGCATCCAACTGAAACCTATAAAAAGATATTGCTAAACAGCGCTAAATCCTTATCAACCCGGTTTAACCCGAAAGTTGGCTGTATTAAGTCGTGGGAATCAAAACCCTCAGACTTCCTGGTAATCATTGATAACATGATGAACCTGGAGCTGCTGTTTTGGGCTACAAGGGAAACCGGCGATTCCAGCTTTTATAAGATTGCGGTAACGCATGCCAATAGCACCATGAAGAACCATTACCGGCCTGATTACAGTTCATACCATGTAATAAATTATAATCCTGAAACCGGCGGGGTGCAGCAAAAGAAAACGGCGCAAGGTTTTTCCAATGAGTCTGCCTGGGCGCGCGGACAGGTGTGGGGCTTATACGGTTTTACTGTAATGTACCGCGAAACACACGACAAAAAATATCTTGAGCAGGCTATACACATCACTAACTTTATATTAAACAACCCGAATCTGCCTGCCGATAAAATTCCATATTGGGACTTTAATGCACCCAATATCCCAAATGCTTTGAGGGATGCATCAGCCGGTTCTATTATGGCTTCGGCCTTGCTGGAACTTTGCCGTTATGCTGATAAAAAAGATGGGATAGTTTATTTTAATGCGGCGCAATCTATCATAAAGACCTTGTCGACACCTGAATATAAGGCTGCACAAGGCACAAACGGCGGTTTCATTTTAAAGCATAGTGTGGGCCACTTGCCCGGTAAAAGCGAAGTAGACGTAGCTTTAACTTATGCTGATTATTATTTTGTGGAAGCGATGAAACGCTATACGCAATTTGCGAAGTGATAGGAGCCTGGCCGTTAGATTTGACAACTCTTTAAGAGTTGTCAAATCCTGCTGACTAATTTTAATTATGTTCTACCTGCGAAGCTGCTGCCTCATCCAAAAACCATTGGATGTTGCCAACTATTGGCTCAATTAATTGTGCAGGATATTCTTCAATATCTTCATCGTCCTCCAATATATGGTGAACGGCTTCGGCCTTACCTTCGCCGTAAACCAGGAAAGCGATATTTTGAGCTTCATTAATAAGCGGCGCATTCATGGTGATGCGGAATACCTGCTGGTCGTCAAGCCATACATCGCTGACACCGGCCACCCTGTCGTGCAGTACCGGGGTGTGCGGAAACAATGATGCCGTATGCGAGTTATCGCCCAAACCAAGCAAAATCAAATCGAAGCTTTGCTCGTCTTCATCAAAAAACTCTTCGATAGCTTCCTGGTACTTTTTAGCTGCCTCTTTTGGCTCGAGACTGGTATCAACAGCAAAAATATTGGAAGGATCTATCATTAGCGGAGCAAACAGCGCGTTCCTGGCCATAAGGTAATTGCTATCCTTATTATCCTGCGGAACATTGCGCTCATCGCCAAAAAAGAAATAGACTTTTTCCCAGTCCAGCTTATCATGAAATTCTGTAGCCAGGAGCTCATAGAGTTTTTTCGGCGAGCTGCCACCCGATAAAGCGACAGAAAATTTCTTGTTTTTAGTAATGGCTTCATTGCCTATAATCATGAAGTATTCGGCCAGTGCCTGTAATACATCGTCAGGGGTTTCGAAAACGTTAAGCATGTTTTTAGAGATTAGAGGTTGGAGGTTAGAGATTAGTTGAAAAGCTGATAGGCAACTAATCTCTAATCACTAACCTCTAATTAACTATTTTTTCCCATTTACCGGTAAAGTGAACCAGTTGAATCCGTCGCGGGCGATTAAGGCCTCGGCAGACTCTGGTCCCCATGAGTCGGCGGAATAGTTAGGGAAATTTAAACTCTTTTTATTTTGCCAGGTGCTTAATATCGGCATTACCAGTTCCCATGCAGCTTCCACCTGGTCGCCGCGCATAAACAGCGTTTGGTCGCCAAGCATGGTATCCAGTATCAATGTTTCGTAAGCTTCAGGCGCCTGCGTGGTGTAGGTACCTTTGTAATCGAACACCATATCGACGGCATTTAGCACCATATCTATACCCGGACGTTTGGCCTGTACCTGCAAGCGGATACTCATTTCCGGCTGAATGCTGATGATAAGCCTGTTTTGCTGCCAGCTTTCGGCTGCTTCGGTAGGGAATATCAGGTGCGGAACATCCTTAAACTGGATGGTTATTACAGATGACGACTGGTGCAATCTTTTGCCTGTACGCAAATAGAACGGAACGCCCTGCCAGCGCCAGTTATCTACAAAAAACTTAATGGCTGCGAAGGTTTCTGTATTCGACTGCGGGTCAACCTTTGGTTCATCACGATAGGCGGGAACTTCCTTGCCCTTCATCCAGCCACTGCCGTATTGGCCGCGTACTGCTGAATTACGTACATCTTCAGGCGTAAAGCGGCGCATAGCTTTTAATACGTCCACCTTACGATCACGCACCTCGTCGGCATTAAAGCTAACGGGGGGCTCCATAGCCACGTGGCAAAGCAGTTGCAGCAGGTGGTTTTGGATCATATCGCGCATAGCGCCGGAGCCGTCGTAATAATCGCCGCGTTCTTCAACACCCAATTGCTCAGTAACGGATATCTGTACATGCTCGATATAATTACGATTCCAGAGCGGTTCCATAATGGAGTTTGCAAAACGGAACGCCATTATATTCTGTACGGTTTCCTTACCTAAGTAATGGTCAATGCGATAGATCTGGCATTCATCAAAAATACCTTTAAGCAATTCGTTCAGCTCTTTTGCTGTCTCCAAATCATGTCCGAAAGGTTTTTCGATAATGATACGTACGCGTTCTTTATCTTCAGCCAGTTTTGCTTTCGCAATATTCGAGGCGATGATCGGGAAGAAGTTAGGCGCTACTGCCAGGTAGAAAATTACGTTCGCTTTAGTCTTCCACTCAGCATTGTGCTTGTCAATACGCTTACCAAACTCCTTGTAAGTTTCAGCATCAGTAGCGTCAGAAGCCTGGTAATAAACATTGGCTGAAAATTCAGCCCATTTTTTTTCGTCAGCTTTGCCGCTGCGCGAAAACTGGTTAATATCGTTATGCAGGTTATCCCTGAACTTGTCGTCATCGAGCTTGGTGCGGCCGGTGCCGATGATAGAAAACTGCTTTGGCAGCCATCCGTCCAGAAACAAGTTATATAAAGCCGGAGCTATTTTCCGGGAATTTAAATCGCCGGTACCGCCAAATATTACAAATATGGTAGGTTCTGATTTTGTTGTGCTCATGATATATGGTATATCAGTTAATTATTGAATTTCAGTTGATAGATAAATTCTGAACCAGTTCATCAATGATTGGCTTGGCCCAGAATGGTGTATTTTCGCTAATGTAGGATATTGTATTGTTGTGTATGGTTAATAATAGTTGAAGTTTAGACTTAGTTCCCTGAAAGAAAGAGTTAATAACCTGAACGTTGTCAAATTTGGCATGATGATTTTTAAGCATTTCCAAGCTGTTTTCGAAATTGTATTTAATACTTTCAAAGTCAACAAAATGTCCTTTTTGCCCAACCCTGGAATTCACACGTTCAATCGATTCATCTATACTAGGCAATAACATGAAAATCAAATTTGTTGTGAAACCTTTACTCTTCAAGTGACCGGCTCTTTCAATCAGGAAGTTATTTTGCAGGTTACTTTCGACAGTTAAATTAATGCCGTCATTTATAGCAGCCTCTTCCATCTCCCAGTATTCCACAGTAAGCATTGTCTGGATGCTTTCAGGCGGGGTATCGGGATATTCACGTTCTTTTATCGCATTAATCTTGTCCGCGTCAAATATTAAAGAACCTGGTTCAGACAGCCTGCCGGAATACGTGCTTTTCCCCGCTCCGTTTGGGCCAGCTACAATTGTGTAATCAGGCATTTAAAAGACCTTCAGAACGGTAACCTTTCCTACTTCATTTCCTACCTGTATCAATTCCCGATGCCCGTCTTTAAACTCACGAATAAACATATCAGGTTCAACGCAAAGTTCATTTTTATAGGAGAACCACGCACCGCTGTCCAATGCCTTTTGCCTCGCAGCAATGCCAACGGGTGCCATGTGCTCTTCAAACTCCTCCGGTGTCATTTCAAACACCGATTTCTTTGCTGTTAGTGTTGCCATATACAAATATAAAATATTAATAATAGCCTGACTATCAATTATCCCTCGCTATCCGCCGTCCACTGTGTATGGAAAGTACCTTCCTTACCAATCAGCTCATAAGTATGCGCGCCAAAATAATCGCGTTGTGCCTGTGTTAAGTTTGATGGCATCCTTGCGCTGCGGAAAGCGTCGAAATAGCTTAGCGAAGAAGCATAGGCCGGTGTTGCGATACCTGCCGGGATGGTAGCGCCCAAAACTTTGCGCGAACCTGCAACAGCATCTTTAACCAATCCTGCTACACCATCGTCAAGCAGCAAATGCTCAAGGGCCGGGTTTTTATGATAAGCGTTGTATATATCGTTCAAAAACTCCGAACGGATAATACAGCCGCCACGCCATATTTTAGCGATATCGTCCAAATGCAAATCGTATTTATACTCAGCCGATGCCAGCAGCAGCATGTGCATGCCCTGCGCGTAGCTGATAATCATATTGAAATAGAATGCCTGCTCTAAAGCTGCAATAAATTCATCTTTATTTACACTAAGGCCGATCTCATCCTTGCTGTAAATTTCAGAAGCTTTTACACGCAATGCTTTGTATTTTGATAAATCGCGCATGGCTACAGCGGTATCAACTGTCGGGATTGGCGCCTGCAAGTCCATCGCAATTTGCGAAGTCCATTTACCGGTACCTTTTGCGCGGGCCTCGTCCTTAATATCATCCAATAAAAGATGATCAGTGCCAGGTGCTTTGTATTTGAAGATATCCTTCGTGATATCCAACAGGAAAGATTTCAAACGACCATCATTCCATTTAGCGAATATCTCACCAATTTCTGCATTCTCCAGCTTTAAGCCTTTCTTTAGTATCTCGTACGTTTCAGCAATTAATTGCATAATACCGTACTCAATACCATTGTGCACCATCTTCACAAAGTGACCTGATGCACCAGGGCCGATATAAGTAACGCATGGAGCGCCATCTACCTTGGCCGCAATGGCTTCGAATATCGGCTTCATTACGGCGTAGGCATCTTTGTCGCCACCCGGCATCATGCTTGGGCCGCGGCGTGCGCCTTCTTCACCGCCTGATACACCCATGCCGAAGAAATGCAGGCCTTTAGCCTCCAGCTCATCCACACGACGGTTTGTATCAGTAAAGTGCGAGTTACCGCCATCAATCAAAATGTCGCCTTTATCCAATAGCGGTGTCAGCTCCTCAATAACAGCATCCACAATCTTACCGGCCGGAACCAGCATCATAATGGCTCGTGGAGTAGTTAAACTCTGTATAAATTCTTTAACATCACTAAATCCCTTAACGTCTTTATCTTTCCCTTCTTCATTCAGCGATGCTACTTTAGTGGCGTCTTTATCATGCCCGGCAACGGCATACCCATGGTCGGCCATGTTCAGCAACAGGCTGCGGCCCATTGTGCCAAGACCTATCATGCCAAAGGCATATTTGTTTGTTTGTGAACTCATTTTTTTGGGGATTGATTTTCTTTTTTTAGTTTTTCTAGTATAGCTTTAGTTTCTTCAAAGCTGGTATGCTGATGCGCCTCCATGCCAAGCTTAGCAGCGGCAAGCGCGAACATCTTCCTGTCGTCGAAATAAACACATTCCTGCGGCTGCGCCATCGCCACACCCATCGCCAGTTTAAATATAGCCGGGTCGGGTTTGCGAATACCTACTTCGCACGAAGAGACAAAAGCATCGAATACCTCATGAAGCTTGAATTTCTTGATGCGGTAATCGTTCAGTTCCTTGCCTTCGTTGTTAATGGCGATTATTCTGAAACCACAATCTTTTTTCCATTCCTTTAGCCAGGCCAGCGTGCCAGGCAGTTCTTTCGATTGCTCGAACATGAAGTTTTTAAAATCCTCGCGGGTAAAATCGCGCTGACGGTTAAAAACTACGGTATCTAGGTATTCATCAAGGTCGACGCCATGAGCCTCGTACACGTTAAATATAAACGTGTGCAGTTCTTTTACCTCAGCGTAATCCAGGCCGAACTTTTTCGCAGCTTCTTCGCGCGATTCGTGTCCCCAGCCATTGGTAAGCAAAACGCCCCCGATGTCGAAAAACAGGAATTTTACTGACAATGTTTCCACGGATTATGCTTTGTTTTTTTGATCTTCAATAGCTTTTAGCAATTTTTCGAAAGGCTTGTTGAACTTATCGATGCCTTCGTCTTCCAATTGCTGCGTTAGCTGGTCTATATCAATACCTGCGCCTTTAAGCTTATCTAAAGTTGCGGTAGCTTCATCCAGCCCATCTTCCAACACATTGGCAGCAACACCATGGTCGCGGAATGCTTCGATGGTTTCCAATGGAACGGTATCAACAGTATCAGCACCTATAAGAGCCTCAACATATTTGGTGTCTTTAAATGCAGGGTTTTTGCTGCTGGTACTTGCCCAAAGCAAACGCTGTGGCTGAGCGCCTTCGGCAGCCAGTTTTTCCCAACGCGGGCCACTGAATACGCGTTTGTAAATCTCGTATGCTTTTTTAGCAGATGCGATAGCTACTTCGCCCTTCAAATCGCCAAGGCCTTTTTCGTCGAGCATTGGATCAACCAATACGTCGATACGGCTCAGGAAGAAGCTGGCTACTGATGATATATGCGCAATTTTGTGACCTGCTGCCAGGTGGTCTTCCAAGCCTGAAATGTAGGCTTCAGTAACTTCCTCATAACGAGGCAAGCCGAATAGCAAGGTAACGTTGATGTTAATGCCTTTGCCGATAGATTCGCGGATAGCCTGCAAACCCGGTTTAGTACCAGGGATTTTTATCATTACGTTTTTACGGTCAACTTTTTTCCAAAGTTCTTCTGCCTGTTTGGCAGTACCTTCGGCGTCAAGCGCTAAAAACGGGGAAACTTCCAAACTTACATAGCCATCAACATGGTTTGATTCTTCGTATAAATCTTTGAACAGATCGCAGCCATTTTGGATGTCCTTTATAGCCAATCCAAAAAATATTTCCTCGGTGGTCTTTGCATCTTTTGAGAGCGTGGCTATATCGTTATCATATTGGTCGCTGCTGCTGATAGCTTTTTCGAAAATAGCAGGGTTAGAGGTTACGCCGCGTATGCCATCGTCATCAATCAGGCTTTTAAGCCGTCCATCTGCAATAAATGCCCGGTCAATAAAATCAAGCCAGATGCTTTGGCCAAAGCTGTGTATTTGTTTTACTTTGTTAGTTTCCATTAGTATCGTATTTTTAAGTGTTCACTGTGTTAATGAACCCGTTAGTAACGGTCAATAAGCATACCAGTTACTGTCAGGGTATAGTAGTATTTTGTGCAGGTTTTAATGCCTCCCATCGCACAGGCCTGCGACCTGTGCTGACTTATGTCGCCCCGTTGGGGCTTTTAAATTGGGTTCAACCTCTGTTTTCAATTCCCCGAATGGGATATGGCATGGTAAAATGCTATGCCACCATTATTTCCACGTTATAATTGATAAACAAGCCGCTTTCAATTACACCCGTTATCGATTTTATTCTTAGCTCAGTATCCGCAGGAATATCATCAAACCAGGCATCCAAAACCACATTACCGGCTTCGGTAATTACCGGGCCATCTTTGCCTTTTGCAGGCCTTAGTATCAGTTCCCTTACGCCAAGTTTTTGCAATTCTTTTTCGGCATGCAATAATGCCTGCGGGAAAACCTCAATGGGTACCGGGAACTTGCTGCCAAGCTTATCAACGAACTTAGAGTCGTCGACAATGATATAATTTATCGGGCTGCTGCTAATGAGCAGCTTTTCCTTAAACATAGCGCCGCCGCGTCCTTTTATCAGGCTTCGGTTTGGGTCAACCTCGTCCGCGCCATCAAACAGCCAATCTGGGCGATGTTCGTAAAGGCTGGTCATTGGGATACCCATATTGGTCAACGCCATGCTGATCTCGACCGAAGTAGGGATCGCCTTAACGTTTAGCTTTTCTTCTTTTATTCTTTTGGCGATGGCAAACAGCGCCATAAAAACCGTAGAGCCAGAGCCAACGCCCAGCACATCGCCATCCTTAACCTTTTCGGCAATTTTGGCCGCTACTTTTTCTTTACCTTCTTTATTGATGATGGTATCAGACCAGCGGAGATTGTTTATTAAATCGCTTTGCCAGAGCATAGTGGGGTGATTTTAGACTTACGAAGTTTTAAAAACTTCGTAAGTCTGGGGTGTCCAAAATTATTTCAACAAAGCTTTCGCCTTAGCAACTACATTTTCAACCGTAAAGCCAAAGTGCTTGTATAATTCTTCTGCCGGAGCTGACTCACCGAATGTGGTCATGCCCAGCATATCACCTTCGTCGGTGGTATATTTGTGCCAGCCCATTGGCGATGCCATTTCAACGGCCAAACGTTTCTTGCTTGCTTTAGGGAATACCTTTTCTTTGTAAGCGGCATCCTGTTTTTCAAACAGTTCCCAGCTTGGCATGCTTACCACGCGGGTTGATATACCTTCTGCTTCCAGTTTTTCCTGTGCCTGCATTATCAGTGCCACTTCAGAGCCGGTTGCCATTAATATCAAATCAGGATTTTTGCTGGCTTCCGACAGGATGTAAGCGCCTTTTTCAACGTTATCAGCTTTGGCATATTTGTCCTGGTCGATGATAGGCAATCCCTGGCGGGTAAATACCAACACAACCGGACCACCTTTATGCTCAACGGCAACGCGCCAGGCGTGAACAGATTCGTTTGCATCTGCCGGGCGGATAATGGTAAGATTTGGAATAGAACGCAGCGATGCCAGTTGTTCTACAGGCTGATGGGTTGTACCATCCTCGCCTAAGCCAATGCTATCGTGGGTATAAACAAAAATCGGGTTTATCTTCATAATGGCCGCCAAACGGATCGGCGGGCGCATATATTCAGAGAACATCAGGAAGGTAGCGCCGAAAGGTATAACGCCTTTTGTCAAGGCCATACCATTCATGGCAGAACCCATGGCATGCTCGCGGATACCGAAGTGGAAGTTGCGGCCAGCACGGTTTTCTGATGTGAAGCTATCGTATTCTTTTAAGTTAGTTTCTGTTGAAGGGGCTAAGTCTGCCGCGCCGCCAATCAGGCTCGGTACTTTTGATGCTATTGCATTTAGTGCTTTACCTGATGCTACACGTGTTGCCACTTTAGGATCGGATGACTTAAATACCGGCAAAGAATCTTTCCATCCTTCAGGAAGACCGCCGGCGCTTAATAGTTCGTATTCAGCAGCAAGCTCAGGATACTTAGCTTTGTAATCGGCAAACAGCTTGTTCCATTTTTCTTCTTTTGGCGCGCCTTTTGAGCCTGCCTTGTGATAGAAATCAAGCACTTCGTCAGACACGTTGAATGATTTATCAGGGTCGAAACCGAAGAACTCTTTTACCAATTTTATTTCATCAGGGCCAAGCGGCGAACCGTGTGAACCTGCGGTGCCTGATTTATTCGGGCTGCCATAAGCAATCAGCGAACGAACGTTTATCAACGATGGCTTTTGCGATTCAGATTTTGCATTTACCAGTGCCAGCTCTAACGCGTGCGTATCATTAACGTCCGGTAAATCCTGGGTATGCCAGCCATAAGCACGGAAACGAGCGCTAACATCTTCATTAAATGCAATGTCGGTGCTGCCTTCTATCGAGATATGGTTGTTATCGTATAAAAAGATCAGGTTGCCTAATTCCAAATGGCCTGCAATAGAAGCGGCTTCAGAAGTTACGCCTTCCATCATATCACCATCGCTGCAAATTACATATATTTTGTAATCGAACAGGTTGAAACCGGGTTTGTTATAACGGGCTGCCAAATGTTTCTGGCCGATAGCAAAACCTATCGCGTTAGCAAAACCCTGGCCAAGCGGACCGGTAGTTACCTCAATACCCGGGCACAGGCCATACTCCGGGTGACCGGCAGTCTTGCTGTTCATCTGGCGGAAGTTTTTAATATCGTCAAGCGTCAGGTCGTAACCGGTAAGGTACAGGTAAGCGTATTGCAGCATACAGGCATGGCCTGCTGATAAGATGAACCTGTCACGGTTTGCCCAATCCGGGTTTTTGGGGTTATAGTTCATCGCTTTCGTCCAAAGTACGTGTGCCATTGGCGATAACGCCATGGGGGTACCAGGGTGGCCTGAATTTGCCTTCTGAACTGCATCGGCAGCTAATATTCTCGCGGTATTTATTCCTAGGGTTTCGATATCCTGTGTGGTCGGGCTCATTGTAGTATAATGTTTATTTCTTTTTAGTTTTTAGAGGTTCAATTGTTGCGGGCGCATTGTCTTGTTTCCAAAGCCTTGCGCCTCCTTTTATACCGTCGGCATTCGATACAATTTTCATATTGCTATCCAGCTTAAAGGTCAGCTTATCGGAGTTTCCGCCACCGATGTACAGGAAGTCGTAATTGAAGACGGTCTTCAAAACAACGAAAACCTTTTGCATACGTTTGTTCCACTTTTTCTCACCTTCTTTTTCGAACGCAATATCACCGATGTATTTATCGTACGATTTTACTTTCCCAACCGGCTGATGTGAAAACTCAAGGTGTGGCAATAAATTACCATCCAGCAAAATGGCTGTGCCGAAGCCTGTACCAAGGGTAATAACCACCTCAAGGCCTTTGCCATCAACTACGCCAAGGCCCTGCATGTCTGCATCGTTAACCACGCGGCAATCCTGGCCCAGCACATCTTTCAGCTTGTTAGCCAGGTCAAAATCTTTCCAAAGCTCGTTGCTCAGGTTAGGCGCAGTTTTTATAACGCCATTTTTAACATACCCTGGAAACCCAACCGAAATTTTATTGAATTCAGGAAAATCCTTTACCAGCAATTTGATGGAATTTATCACATTTTCAGGACTTGCGGGAAGCGGCGTAGGCACTTTTTCGTATTTCTTTTGCAGTTCGCCCTGCTCGTTTAAAATGGTTCCTTTAATGTGCGAGCCTCCGATATCAATGGAGAGCACTTTCAATGGCTGCGGGGTTGATTTCATTAAGTTGGTTGGCAGAGGTGTACGAATAATTAAACAAAGATTTTTAACGCCGTAAATATCAATATTTATCTGATATATAGCATATATAATTCCGCACAAATATCGGCTTCAAAAATAAGAACATCAACCTTAAGTCATTGTTTTCTTTATGTCACGCTTTTGGTTTTTACAGTGAAGTTGCAAATGAGACTACAATTTCACTAGGATTTATAGATTTTGTTTTATTATTTCACCGACTTGAGAATGATTTTTTGCCGATAATTTGCTTTTAAGGAGCTCGAAGGGACTACCCTCTTTATCGATTGATTTGCTAACGGTTATGTACAAAACGAATCAGCGGCTGTGTCTCCGCAGTCGCTACCCGGAAGTTTAAACGAGGATGTGCACCATCCCTAAAGCGTTCCATTTTCGCACACGGAACACCCTGAACATTATGTAATATCCTAATTATCAGCGATATGTATTTTTTTGTGTTTTACAACATATTGATAGTCAGTGTTTTCCTTTAGGGTTTACAGCTGGGTTTACACTTTTGAGTTTAATTTTATTTAATTGATTGATAATGAAATTATTATTAACACGAAGGGTTTACAGTGTAAACCCCTTCGTGTTAATATGAAACAAGGAATGCCGGATAATAAAAGGAAAGCCCGGTGTTCAGAATTTATTATTCGATACGGCGACCCGCATGCTTTCCCCGAGTTAACGGCTATTGGTACGCTATACGCCGCAAGTAAGGTGTGTCAGTCTTTAGTCTTGGCAACCACAATTATCAGCCATACAATGGCAATAACCTGCACCATAATCATGCTGCCGGTAATCAGCTGACCGCCGGCCCAATGCAATATCTTAAGCATCAACCCTAGCATCATACCGGCGAAACTCAGTATAAATAAGATAATGGGCTGCCTTGGATTGGAGAACATGTTTGAATTATTTCGCTTTTTTTTGCCTGATGTTCCTTATAACCGATGGTATTTTATACAGCCCGAAACCTACAGCGGCTCCGAACAGCAGGCTGCTCCATTTTTCGGTTTCCGGGTCGTAGTTAAAAACTGTTACGGTAAGCAATATTATTGCCGCTACGCCTATCAGTGTGTAAAGGAAAATTTTCATTAAGACTGCGTTTAATCCAATTATGTTGCGAAATTAAATTAAAAAGTTTGGGAAAGGTGTGAAATAAGCAGGAGTTAAATAAAACGTTTGAGACTTAAGCACGGATTTTTCATAATGATGGGTTTGAAACCTTAAATGGTCCAGACATATTTTACAGGACAAATAAACCAGATTTCGAACAACAAAGGTTTAAACCCAACCATCTTTCCCCGGAGGGGATAAATACGCCAGCGCAGGGTAACACCCTGCGTTAATAAACAAGGCAAAAATCAACAAGACAGTAAAGGATGGTTGCTATATTTAAACCTGATTACTTAGTAATATAAACCAAACCCATGAGAGCAATTTTAGCAACGATATTTGTTGCCGGCAGCCTGCTGTTGGCAAATTCCGGTTACACACAGGTAAATGCCGCCGATGAAACCATCCTCACCAAAGCATGGAACGCCTACTGGATTGCCGCTAAAAGTGAAACCGGGAAGGATTATGGCGTATATTACTTTAGAAAGCGTATCGACCTGCAAGTCAAGCCCGCATCTTTTATCATAAATGTATCAGCAGACAACCGCTACAAGCTATACGTAAACGGCACGCTGGTTTCATTAGGCCCGGCCCGCGGAGATACCTATTACTGGAACTATGAAAAGATAGACCTTGCACCGTATTTAAAACCGGGAAAAAATACAGTGTCGGCCATTGTGTGGAACGAGGCTGAGTATCGCCCCGAAGCGCAAATATCTTTACGTACAGCTTTTATTTTGCAGGGCAAAACGGCTGCTGAAGATATACTAAACACAAATAATACCTGGAAATGCATACGCGACAACGCCTATCAGCCCATCAGCGGCAGCATAGGCTATGGCACCTACTATGTGGCCGGGCCGGGCGAACTGATTAATGAAGGCAAAACGATAAAAAATGCCATGTCGCCTGATTTGGATGATAGCAACTGGCCAGCCGCCGGGCAAATGGAACATGGCAAACCCAAAGGCATGGCCGATGCTTTCGGCTGGATGCTCGTGCCTTCGGTGATCCCGCAGATGGACAGGGTTTACCAGCGTATACCATCATTGCGTAAAGCTGATGGCGTTACTGTTCCGGCGTCTTTCCCGGCAACAAAAACATCGGTAACCATACCGGCCAATACCATTGCAACCTTACTGCTCGACCAAACTTACCTCACCAACGCTTATGTTACGCTTAACTTCAGTAAGGGAAAGGATGCCGGCATATCGCTTTGCTATAATGAGGCTTTATTTGATAACCTTAAAAAATATGGCTCACGCAAAGGCAACAGGAATGATGTGGAGGGTAAGGATTTTGCAGGGCGAAAAGACAGCCTGATCAGCGATGGTAGCGACGGGCAGGCATTCAACTCGCTTTACTGGCGCACCTACCGTTATATACGGCTGATTGTGCATACCAAAGACGAGCCCCTGGTAATTGATGATATTTATGGAACCTCAACCGGCTATCCTTTCAGGATGAATGCGAAATTGAATACCGATAATCCCGAAATGCAGCAGATATTGGATATCGGTTGGCGCACCGCCCGCATGGATGCTATTGAAACCTATATGGATTGCCCTTACTACGAGCAGTTGCAATATATAGGTGATGGTCGTATACAAATGATGGTATCGTATTACAACAGCGGCGATGACAGGCTGGCCCGCAATGCCATTAACCTGATGGACCACTCGCGCATTGCAGAAGGTTTAACCTTGAGCCGGCACCCGTCATATAGTCCCCAAATTATATCAACGTTTTCGTTGTGGTATGTCGGCGTATTGCACGACTTCTGGATGTACCGGCCCGACAGTAACTTTGTAAAGGAAAAGCTGGCAGGCGAGCGCACCGTGCTCGATTTCTTCAGCAAATACCAGCAGGCTGACGGTTCGTTGAAAAATACGCCGTACTGGACGTTTGTGGATTGGTCGGGTGGATGGGACTATGGCATGCCGCCAAAGGGAAGCAAAGGCGGTTCTTCGGTATTGGATATGCAATTGCTGATGGCTTACCAGCAGGCGGCCGAAATGGAGGCAAAATTGGGAATGATGTCTTACGCCACGTTGTACAGGGCGAAGGCGGCACAATTGAAAAAAATAATCCAGGCAAAATACTGGGATGCTGCCAAAGGGTTGTATGGTGATACAGAAGACAAGGACAAGTTTTCGCAGCATGCCAATTCATTGGCTATTTTAACCGGTGTAATGAATGACGCAGGCGCACCCGCCCTTTGTCGAAAAATTTTAACCGATACCACGCTTACCCAGTGCACCATCTACTTTAAATATTATATGCACCTGGCGCTGGTGCGGGGCGGCCTGGGTAACGATTATATGAAATGGCTGGACGTTTGGCGCAATAATATCAAAATGGGCCTTACCACCTGGGCCGAGATATCCGATTTGCCCAACAGCCGTTCCGACTGCCACGCCTGGGGAGCCAGCCCTAACATCGAGTTTTTCAGGACGGTATTAGGAATCGACACCCGCGCACCCGGCTTTGCCAAAGTAAAAATCGAACCCCATTTGGGCGATATGAAAACTGCGGGCGGCGAGATACCGCATCCGAACGGAACGCTATCTGTAGCTTATAAAATGGATGGCAGCAAGTGGAATATCAATATCCTGTTGCCCGTTAAAACAAGCGGAACATTTGTTTGGAAGGGTAAGACGTATTTGCTAAAAGCCGGGGAAAATAAGCTCCAGATTTAGCTGGACCGAAGACTTCCGAAGTTTTCAAAACTTCGGAAGTCTCTCTTATCCTTCTTCCGTTCATACCCCAACCGCCATCTTTTCTATCGCTTCAATAAAATACGCAATTTCATCCTGTGTATTATAATAATGCGGCGACGCCCTGACGGCCCACTCAACACCCTTCTGGTCAAAATCAATCACCCCGAAGGCCCGGTAACTTGGAACGACATTTATTTTAAGTTTAGCCAGCCCGTTAACTATATCGGTTGCGTTCAGGCGTGGCATATGGAAAGTTATTAAGCCGCCCTGATTTTCCCCCCTGTCGAGCACTCTGACGCCATCAATATTGGCCAGTTCCCGTCGCATAATGCCGGAAAGCAGCTTAACTTGTTGTTCTATTTCGTCTTCCCCTATAGCTCGGCAATATTTTATAGCCTCAGTTGTGCCTATTACGGTAGAGTAGGCAAACTCCCAGTCTTCAAACCGCCGGGCATCCGTCTGCTGCCGGTACGTATCTTTGGTCAGCCATTCCGCGCCGCGCATATCTATAAACATCGGTTCAAGGCCCGAATTAAGTGTATCGTCGGAAATATATAAAGCGCCGGTCCCCCTTGGGCCGCGAAGGAATTTCCGGCAGGTAAAACTCAAAAAGTCGCACTTTAGCTTTTGTACATCCAGCTTAATCTGCCCCGCCGACTGGCAGGCATCAAGAATATACCATATTTTATGGTTTGCTGATTTCCTGTAATCATCATAAATTTCGGCAATGGCATCAACCGGCTGCACCAGACCCGAGTTGGTTGGGATATGGGTAATAGCCAATAGTTTAGGCTGATATTTCTTTAACTTTTCCCGCAGGTCGTTTAAGTCCACTTCACCCGATTCTGTGTTTTGCAGGTGGAATATTTGGATACCCAACCGTTTTTGGAGCGAAAGAAATTGGATTTGATTCGATACAAAGTCGTCGGTATCCGTGAGTATAATATCGCCCGCTACAAATGGTATCGACGATAAAGCCCTGGTATAGGAATCGGTAGCGCTGGCGGTAAATGCAATGTTTGATGAATGGCAGTTAATTAAAAGTGCACATTGCTCATAAAATTCCTTTATCAGTCCGGCATTAAAGGCGGCGGCCTCATAGCCGCCTATTTCCGCTTCCAGCGCGATGTGGTCTAACTGGGCTTTTGTTACCACGTCCGGCATCAGGCCTGCTCCGGCATTGTTAAGATGGATGACATTGCTGCACCCCCGGGTTTCATTCCTGAATTTTTGCACTTCATCTATGCTGAAAATACTCCCTTGAGGTAATTTAAACTGTTGTGATATTTCCATGGTATATTGTTTAATTATTTAATGCAAATTTACCGGCGAAATAGCGGGTATTTTTCCCGTAATTGCCTGTGCGTTGCTTAAAATGATTTTTATTGATTGATTAACCGGGTAAATTATGCAAAACATGGATGAGTATGATAAGAAGCTGCTGCGGCTACTTCAAAGCAATAATAAACTAACGACAGAAGAACTCAGTGCCGCTATAAATCTTAGCCAAAGCGCCGTGCAGCGCCGTATCGCCAGGCTGAGAAATGAAAAGATTATCGAGGCGGATGTTTCTATCGTTTCGGCAGCAGCTACCGGCATCGGGATTACCTGTGTGGTAGATGTTGTATTGCACGAAGGTAATTCGAGAGCAATTGATGCATTTAAAGCAGAGATGATTAAATGCCCGGAGGTATCATCCTGTTATTACGTAACAGGCAGCTACGATTTTGTGCTTATTGTAAATACAAGGGATATGGGCCACTTCGAAGTGTTCCAAAAAGGCAAGTTAATGGATAACCCTAACCTTAAGCACTTTTATACACACGTAGTTATGGATAAAGTAAAAGTAACCTACGGGGCTGCAATCATATAACGACAAGAGTAGCACATAGACTTCCGAAGTTTCCAAAACTTCGGAAGTCTGTTTAGTGATTTACCATTTTCCTAAAATTCATCCTGAAAGGCAATTGAAAAATATCATTATCATAATAAAAAAGCCTTAACCGCTTTATATTATAAATGAATACCCTCATCAACTAAACAAATAATAAAAATTATTTTTTTAAACACATTCTATAGTCAGGGGTTCTATATTTAACCAATTCTTTGTTTAAATTGAGCCAATAAAATTCCTCCTATGAGAGTTTTTCACCTGAGTGCCGAATGTTATCCGGTTGCCAAAGTTGGCGGGTTAGCTGATGTTGTTGGCGCATTGCCCAAGTACCAGAACCAGCTTGGCTGGCAGGCTGCCGTGGTAATGCCTTATTATGACCGTAAATTTGTGCAGGAGAATGAGTTCGATATTGTTTTTGCTGCATCAACCCTGCTTGGCACACGCCGTTTATTTTTTGAAATATTAAAAGAGAAAACAGATAAGCTGGGCTTCGAACTCTTCCTGGTAAGAATCCCGGGCTTGTTAGACCGCACCGAAGTTTACCAATATCCCGACGAAAAAGAGCAGTTCATCGCATTTCAACTGGCATTTTTAGATTGGATAAGCTATTCGCAGCAATCGCCGGATGTTATTCATTGTCATGACCATCACTCGGGATTAGTTCCGTTCCTATTGCAATGCTCCAGGCTTTATACCAGACTTGCAAATACGCCCACGGTATTTACCATACACAATGGGCAATACCATGGCGCTTTCGGATGGGATAGACTATCTTATCTCCCTGAAATCGACCTTTCCAAAACAGGCCTGCTGGATTGGGGCGGTGCAATAAATCCGCTGGCTGCTGCAGTTAAATGCTGCTGGCGTTATACAACGGTATCACCTACTTATTTACATGAACTGTCGGTCAACTCAAATGGGCTGGAGTTTTTATTCCACCTGGAAGGGGGCAAGGGTGTAGGTATTCTCAACGGTATCGACACTGCGGTATGGAACCCAAAAACAGACCCGATGCTGCCGGCAAAATTCGACGTAAAGACCCTCACAAAAGGTAAGCAAGCTAATAAGGCGTTGTTATGCGAGCGGTTTAACCTGTCGACAGACAAGCCGTTGATAGCCTTTATCGGCCGCCTGGTAGGAGAAAAAGGAGCCGATTTGATAGCCACCGCGATGGAGGAAAGCTTTAACGAGCATCCCGGCCAGTTCAACTTTTTAGCGCTTGGCGCGGGCGAGAAGGAAAACGAAAAGGAACTACTGGAACTGCGCGATTTTTATCCGGAGCAGTGCGCTGTATTTATAGGCTATGATGAAGTACTTGCACATGCCGTTTATGCCGGTGCCGACTTCCTGCTGATGCCTTCGCGCGTGGAGCCGTGCGGACTTAACCAAATGTATTCATTGCGCTACGGAACTGTGCCAATGGTAAGGAATACTGGCGGATTACACGATTCTGTTATCGATTTCGGCGATGAAGGCGGTTATGGCATACGCTTTAACCATGCCTCAGTCGAAGACATCTGTATATCTATAACGCGCGCTATTGCCTTGTACGGCAATACAAAACACCTGCACACCTTGCGCAAACTGATGATGGGCCTCGATTTTTCGTGGGATCGCTCTGCGCAGGAATATATAACACTTTATGAAAGCTTAAATCCAACAATATGACCTCTAAAGTAATTTGCATCGTTCTTGGCGGAGGCCAGGGCAGTCGTTTGGCCCCCTTAACCACAACGCGCTCGAAACCCGCAGTACCTATTGCCGGTAAATACCGCCTCGTAGATATTCCTATTTCAAACTGTTTGCATTCGGGCATCCACAGGATGTACGTGCTCACGCAGTTTAATTCAGCGTCGCTGAATAAGCATATCAAAAACACTTACCACTTCAGCAACTTCAGCGAGGCATTTGTTGATATTCTTGCAGCAGAGCAAACTCCCACCAACGTAGGCTGGTACCAGGGTACTGCCGATGCGGTAAGGCAATGTTTGCATCACCTGGCTGTGCATGATTTTGAATACGTGTTGATATTATCGGGCGACCAGCTTTACCAGATGGATTTTAACGACATGGTTGAAAAGCACATAGCCGCCAATGCCGAAATTTCTATAGCCAGCATCCCGGTACATGCTAATGATGTTCCCGGATTCGGTATTTTAAAGGCCGACGATAACAATATGATTACCGCCTTTGTAGAGAAGCCGAAATCAAATTTCGAAAGCTGGGCGTCTGAGGTTAGTCCGCAAATGGAAGCTGAAGGCAGGGTTTACCTGGCATCGATGGGTATTTATATCTTCAACAAAAAGCTGTTATATGAATTGCTGGAAGGTAACGACCGTACCGACTTTGGCAAGGAAATTATCCCGCAGTCTATTGAAGATCACCGGGTATTAAGCTATCAATACGAAGGCTACTGGACTGACATCGGTACCATTCCTTCATTCTTTGAGGCCAACATCGGTTTGACGGACGATATTCCTCAATTCAACCTGTTTGATAAGCATCCTATTTATACCCGCGCACGCATGCTGCCGCCATCAAAAATGTCAGGTACGCACGTAGATAAGGTAATTATTGCTGATGGATGTATAGTGAATGCCAGCCATATCACACGTTCGCTCATCGGTATCCGTACCCGCATAGGCTTCGAAACGGTTATCGAGAATTGTTATGTGATGGGTAACGATAACTATCAAACTCTTGACCAGATCAACCAGGACCACCAATCCCATACCCCTATAATGGGCATTGGCGACAGGTGCCACATCCGCAATGCAATTATTGATAAAAATGCCTGCATCGGCGACGATGTAAAAATAAACGTGGGCGAACCATTGCCAAACGGAGATTATCCGGCATATACTGTTCAGGATGGTATCGTTATCGTCAAAAAGCGCGCCGTTATTCCTGACGGAACGGTGATTTAGAGAGTGGAGTCCAAAAAGTAAAAAGCCTCGCCGGCGTTAAAGTTGGCGAGGCTCTTTTATTAAGAGATATATTTAAAGTTCTATGCTTTCGCCGATTCCCGGCAATTTTATACTGATGCCAGCTTTTACGAACTTCTCTTCCGCCTGCGCCTTATCGATTTTTATAACCGGAAAGGTATCATAATGCATACCGATAACATTTTTGCAATTGATGAAACCGCACGCTTTTACAGCATCATCAACGCCCATAGTGTAGTTATCGCCGATAGGCAGGTAGGCCCAATCCAGATTTTCATCGGCCAATAATTTCATGTCGTATGTTAACGCTGTATCGCCGGCAAAGTAAATTGCTTTTCCGTCAGCCCAAATTACAAAGCCAGCAGGATTACCACCGGCAGAGCCATCAGGCATAGTGCTTGAGTGCACCGCATTTACCATTTTAACGCGACCAAAATCAAAATTATAGCCGCCGCCTATGTTCATACCATGGGCATTGTTTATGCCATGCTTGCCAAGCCAGTTGGCTATTTCGGCTATGCAAATAATTACAGCGCCGCTGCTTTTCTGTATCTCCAGTAAGTCAGCAACGTGGTCGCCGTGACCGTGCGAAACCAGGATATAATCAGGTTTCAGACTGTGGATGTCGATATCCTTAGCAGCAGGGTTTGGGCTGATAAACGGGTCAAATAACAGTTTCTTTCCGCCGGCCTCCAGCATAAAGGTCGACTGTCCGTAATAGGTAGTTTTCATAGTATAATGTTAATTATCTTTTAGGTAGATATGAAGCAAATGATCATTCCGCGATCGGCATTCCCACTTCCGCATTCAAATTAAAACAGTCCGCCAAACATATCCTTAGTCATGGCGGCCATTTCGCTTTGGCTTACGTTGTCGGCCTGTTCCATAGTTTTGTTGATGGCGATAACCAGCAACTCTTCCAGTTCTTCCTTGTCGGCTGCTTTCAGAAATTCTTCGTCGATATTTACCGATTGTATCACCTTATTGGCATTGGCTTTTACAGTAATTTTGCCACCCTCGGCGCTGCCGGTAACGGTAATGGCATCAAGCCTTTGTTTTACCTCGCCCGCCTTTTGCTGGGCCTGCATGAGTTTATCGAACATGTTTTTTTGATGTGCGGATGTGCGGATATGCAAATGTGCGGATGAGAAAATGCACAATCACAAACGTCCATCCAGTTAAAAGTTTATTATTATAGCAAATATCTTAATCGATGTCCGGATGTGCAAATACAAAAGGCGGACTCGCCAAACAGGCATCCGCAGATTCGCACATCAAAAATCCGCACATTAATCGTCGCTCGTTTCCCCGCTGCCGTTATAAGCGCTTTTGCGTACTATCGGCATGCCTACGGCGTTAAACAGGTCGTCAAGTTTTAACAGGCTGCCGTTCGAAAGGTTTGTGAGCAATACCACGGTAATGTCATCCTTTATATCGCGCAGGTAAATGTGCCTGAAACCGTGCCACCAGCCGGTGTGATAGATAACCTGCTTATCCGGTGCTTCAAAAATACGCCAGCCGTAGCCGTAGCTAAAGTGGCCGTGCACCAAAGGATTACGTATCTGGTAGGCCGAATCCATGGTTGATTGTTTCAGCAAGCGGCCCGCACGCAAGGCCCTGTCATATAGCCAAAGGTCGCCCACGGTGCTGTATACCCCTTTGTCGCCAACCGGCCCATCCAGAAAGTTTTGTGCTACAGAATAGCGCCATTGCCCGCGGTCGTGACCAACCACATCAACCGGTATTTTATCATAAACAGCTTTTGAATAGCAGGCGGTGTGTTCCATGCCCGATGGCTTGAAAATATGCGTCTTCACAAAATCAGCGTAAGACTGACCGGTAATCTTTTCAATTATCGACCCCAGCACCATAAAGTTGGAGTTGTTATACAAAAACCTTGCGTTCGGCTTGTTAAACGGGCGTGGTTTATATTGGGCAATCAGCGCCATTTCTTCGGCATTGGTAAGGCCTTTGCGCTGGTTGCGGTGTTCGGCACGGTACAGGTCGTCGGTAAAATATACGTAGTTCATCATACCCGAGCGGTGTGTAAGCAATAGGCGGATGGTAACGCCATCGTAAGGAAAATCGGGGAAATATTTTTTTACATCGTCGTCCAGCTTCAGTTTGCCTTGTTCCCAAAGCATCATAATTGCTGTCGACGTAATAGTTTTGGTAACCGATGCCAGCTCGAACTGCGAATTAATTTTCAGGCTGTCGCGGTGCAGGTAGTCTGCCCAGCCAATAGCATTTTGATAAATTATTTTACCATGTTTGGCCACCAGCACGTTGCCGTTAAAGCCGCGCGTTTTGTGCAGCATCTGCATTACGGCGTCAATCTTTTTATCAGCATCTTTGGGGTTATAAGCTAAAAGCGCTTTAGTATCGAAGGGGGCCGAGGGGCCAGGCAGGGTAGTGTCTTTTTTATCGCTTTTGTCGCTTTGTTTCGAAGAGCAGGATGCTAGAACTATCAGGAAGGATGTAACTATTATTAAGGGCTTGTACACTAATCTCATAAACTAATTTCTCAGAACGGTAAACGTGGCAAAAGTCAGAAATTATACAGGAGATATAAAGTAAAGTTTTAATTATTTTTTCTTTTAGTTAACACTCTTTATAATTTTAGGCATGAAATCTATCAAGTACTTGTTTGCCGGACTTTTTGTAATGGCTTTGTGCGGCAGGTTATCGGCACAAAACAATGACGACGCCCGTGCATTAATCAAACAAGGCCAGCAACTAAACGAGCAGAAAAAATACATAGAAGCGATTGAAAAATACCGGCAGGCTTTAAAGCTGGACACAGGCAACCTGTTTGCAAGTTACCAGTTAGCCAACTCCTTGTTTTTAAGCGATAAAGGCGCCGAAGGCATTCCTTATCTTAAAAAAATCACGCAAACCGATAATAAGCTTACCGGCCCTGCATACGATTTATTAGGACTCATCTATTTTAAAAATAAGCAATATGCCGAAGCAGAAACCGCTGCTGTATCGGCCATCAAAACAGACCCGAAACATGCAAGTACGCAGCGCATGTACGCCCTGGTAAGCTTTCATCAAAATAAACGCGCACAGGCTTTCCTGGGATTTTGCAGCTTTATTTTGCTGGAGCCCAACACAGCCCGCAGCACCGAGGCCTATGGCAATATGCAGCATATTATACAAGGCGGTGACCTTAAGCCCGAGCCCGGCGAAATGAAATCGCATGCGATAGAAGCAAATGTAAATGCGCTTAACCAGGCCATTACGCAAGCCGTTGCAGATTTCAGTAAAAGAAGATATGCCTCGGCCGGCGATTTACTGGATGCGGAGCTGACCGCCATTTTTACCAACATCGGCAAGCTTGCCGAAAAACAAACCGGTAAAGATTTCTTTAGGAATTACCTCGCTGCATATTTTTATAAACTGGCACAATCGCCCAATATGGCGGCCTTTGCAAGGCTGGTTAGCAGCAGCACCCCCGAAAGCGCCAAATGGATAAAAGACCACCCGCAGCAAATGGCTGATTTGGATAATTGGGTGAAAACGACGGAGCGGGGATTTTAGGGTGAACGAAAAATTTCTTTTATCATCCTGAGCGCGAGCGAAGGATCTTAAACGATTGACCGGTCAACAAGCGATAGGTCGCCGTGATACCTGTCGCTTTGATTGTCGCTTTGTAAAGATTCTTCGCTCGCGCTCAGAATGACAAATAAACATATTCAATCAATGCAAATTAATATATGTCGCCAATGAATCTTTTGGCTGATGAATAACAATAGCAACCCCTTTCCCCGATAACGAATCAACCTCAAAAGCGATGCCTTTGCCTTTAGCCTCGTAAACTTTAACTTTTTTGCCTTTGGCCTTATAGCTGCTTACCGGGCTAAGCTGGTAATGCTTTTGGTATTCGGTTAGGTTCAGACCGGTATTCAGCCCTTCAGCAGTTTTATAATCCGGCGAGGTAACCAATATCTTGCGGATGCGGGCGACTTTCTCATCTGCAGAGCCGAAATTATGATTGGCGAATACACTGGTTTTATAGCTGCTGCTGTCATGGGTGGCATACCAGGTCATGAGGGCGCTGCCCATGGCCGCGTCGCTGAAATCGGGTTTGCCTAAGGTTGTGGTAATACTCTCCGCATTGCCGCCAATAACAATTTTACCAATGCTTTTTCCGGGGACTATCAGCTTATCGGGTACAACAGTTTTGTCGGTATCGTTGATAGCTTTTACGGCTGTTAAATCCTGTTTATCTTCTTTTCCGTGACCGGAATGTTGCCCGCAGCTGTACATAGTGACAACGGCGGTTATTATAAGGGTGTATTTTATGAGTATATTTTTCATGGGCGACTTTTTGTTATAACGGCTAAATAGCAGAAATGTGTGTTTTGCAGCTAAAGGCGCCAACGGTGCGACACACCCCAGCACAGGTCGCAGGCCTGTGAAGAAGAGACGATATCAGCAAGAAACGGGTTTCCTGCCCCATCCTCAGCCGGTAATTTTGAATCATCAATTAAATCATAAAACAATGCATATTATTAGCGAACCTTCAATTTTATATTTCGGCACCCCAGTGGTGCTTATCGGCACAAAAAACGAAAACGGCACGGATAACCTGGCGCCAATGTCGTCGATATTCTGGCTGGGCTGGCGTTGTATTATCGGTTTGGCGGCTGCCTCAAAAACAACGCAAAATTTAATGCGGAACCGGCAATGTGTTTTAAACCTGCCGTCTGTAAACGAGGTTGCGGCGGTAAACCGTCTTGCCAAAACCACAGGCTCCAATCCTGTTCCGGAGGGTAAATTACTAAAAGGCTACCGGTACGAGCAGGATAAGTTTGCAGCAGCCGGGTTAACCAAAACGGATGCGGAAACAGTAGACGCCCCGCGCGCCGTAGAATGCCCGGTACAAATGGAAGCCGTTGTTGAAGCGGTACACGGCCTTGCCGAAGGCGATGCAGATATGCGCGGAAAAATAGTAACCTTCGAGCTGCGTATACAACGCGTGCATATAGAGGAGTTGATACTAATGGATGGTCAAGCCAACCGTGTAGATCCCGATAAATGGAAACCTTTGATCATGAGTTTCCAGGAATTTTATACCCTGGGCGATAAGGTGCATTCATCAACATTGGGTGAGATTCCCGAACGGTTATATAATACGATGGACAGGGAAAGGGCGATAAAGGCTTACGAGGTGAGTGAGGCTTAAAAAAGGAAGAGCAAAAGCGGCAAACGTTTTTTTTGTCGATTAACAGTCGAAGTAACGCTGGCCTACGGCATCTTCTTTATATTTTCATGGTATCTAAGCTAAAGGAAATCCCGCCTCTAACCTCCATGTCAATTTTCTGGGTATTTACAAAAATCGGTGCTTGCCTTACATATTGTTTGAAACCAGTTGATTTGAATGATAGCTCGCCTGTAGTTGTTTCGATCAACCAATCATAAAAAACATCTGATTGCACTCCCGAAAGTTTCTCAGAAGTGGGCAATACGGTCTTCGAGATATCCATGATTTCAATGGGTAGATAATCCGATTCTAACGCAATGCTATGAACATGCTCAAATACCAAAGTACAAGGCGCTATCCAAAAATCATAATATCTTTTATTCTTCCTAAGCACCCACTTAAAAATATAATCAATATCTAATAACATATGATTAGCATTATCAAAAGAAAATGCATGAACCGGGCAATCGTGCCAACCCATTATATCAAAATCAGCTTCTGTCCATAAGGCCTTTTCAGGCATGTAAACTTTTCCCATTGTAATATTTTTTAATAAGAAGAGCAACAAGCAGCATGCGTTTGTCTGTCTTGGAAATGAAGTAACGCATACCTACGGCATCTTCTATTTTTAAGGGTAACAGGTAATGAGTATTTTGCTTACCACGTGCTCTGACCACTGAGCTACTTTAGTTTGCACCTAAAGGCCGGATTCGAACCGGCAACCACGCGCTTGAATCGAAGTATTACTCATTTACGACACCTTAAATTTTTATGTGTCTTTATAAAAGGAAGGGTAAAAAGCAATGAGCGTATATTCCTGTACTCTAACCAATCTGAGCTATTTTCCGAATGTATTGGAAAAGCTGGATTCGAACCAGCGACCGCAGGGTTATCCCGAAGTAACGCTTATTTACGACACCTTCCTTTATCTTTAATTTCTTTAAAAAAGGGTAATGGGCAACAAGTGTTTGCATTCTCCTGTATTGAACCGTCTCAACTACCCTTTTGCAAGGGGCCGGATTCGAACCGGCGTCGCAGGTCCTGGAATCGAAGTAACACTTTGTTTAACGACACCTTTTTTTATAAGGAGCAACAGGCGGACCGGGATATTTGTGAGGACTCGAACCTCATACAGCAAAGCTGCACTGACCTCAGCATTTCAATTGGGAGCGAAGTAACCCAGTTCTACGGCATCCTTATTTCTTAAATTTCTTTAAAAGTATGAGGTGTTAGCCACCTCATACTCAGTTTAAAGTTCTATGTTATTTATCTGGCTCAACGCGGTTTCACCGTTTTCCAATGCGGCTAACACATCGAAAACTTTATCGCTCCAGCCGGCTATCAAATACACGTTGTTTCGCAACAGCTGCAAAGGCGCCTGGCCGTAACCTTTCAGGTCGAACAGGTAAAGCTTTGCTTTTGGCGCAACTTTAGCCTTGTACTGTGCCCACAACTTTTGTATATGCGCATCGTTGCCATTGCTGTTCCACAACTGGCAGTCGGTGAATAGCATCACTTTATCAACTGCCGTGTTACGGTACAACAAGTCCTGTATTACCAGGTAACCGTTAGTGCTGTAGCCTACCTCACCTTCGCGGCGGTAAAACTCCTGCACGTTGCCCAGTATGTTATTACGTGGCACGGTTATGGTTTTCCAGGTATCGCCAAACATACCCACTTCCACGTTTTTACAACGCGATTGCAGCAACATGGCCAGCATCAAACCTACGTCATACAGCAACACTTTCGATTTTGCCGAAACAGGCTGCTGCATAGAACCCGACACATCGCAGGCCAGCAATACGCGGGTGTTGTAATCAAAACCCTTTATATTGGTAGCGCTTGCCTGTACCGCTTTTTCCAAAGCGTCCAACAATTCGCCGGTGTAACCCTTGTTGCCAAACAGCATGTCTGTCAGTTTTGTAACCGCAGTTTTCAAGTGCGGACCGGCATCCATGTTTATCAGCTCGCGATAGGCCGCCAGGTAACGGAATGGGAACTGCTTTGCATTGGCAACCTTGTCGGCATCGGCCAGCGTTTCGCAAACTTTTACCAGGTGCGCATAGCTTACGCCTGCCTCCTGTATGTTGCGCAGATTTCGCAGCAAGGCCATGTAGCCCAGCTTGTTGCTGTCAATCAATTCTTCCCATTTTGCACGGAAGGCCACAGCCTTCGCTTCAGCGCTATCGAAATTAAGCTGACCTAATGCCGACAACTCGGTCTCCCATGTATATGGCGTCTGCAAATCGCCGTTCACTATTTTGTTGAACAGCAATTGCTGCAGCTCGTCTTTTGCCTTTGGGTGCACCAGGAACAATGCGTCGCGCAGCTTTATAGCGCCATCGCGGTTGTACTTGGCGAACTGATACTCGTCGAAACGGTTGAACGCGGTGGTTAGACCCTTTTGCAATTGCTTCGATAGGCGGTTCAGCTTTTTGGTGCCGGTACGCTTGTTCATCTGCTCGTAGCAGGCCAGCAGCTCGGTTATTTCGTCGGCGCGGTTTACTACGCCTGCCGTTACCCGGGCAACCAGGTTGTCGCCCGAGTGCAGCTTCGCCAATTCAGTAGCCAAAACCAGCGGCACCGAACGCATATACATTTTGGTACGCGCATACACCGCCAGCTTACCCACAAATACGGGGTTACATTTTGCAATCAGCGTGCGTAAACGGTTCAAACGTGTTTCGTCTTTTTCGTAAAACGAATCGTTCAGGCTCCAGGTAACCACCAGCGAATAAAGCTCCATTTCGGCGCTCATTGCGTATGCAGTTTCGCCTGCATGGCTGGTTACCGTAGTTGTTTTTGTTTTGCTTAGTAAGTTAAATTTCATTGTGAACCTCCGTTCTTATTTTGTTTGTTGATACAAAGGTTGGGGGCTACTGCGCAGTGTATCTGCGCAGTAAAAATTATTATTATTTTTTTTGGATTTTTTTGAAAAAGATAGAAAATCAATGGGGTTCGTGGCGCATATCGCGATGGGCGATGCCCGTTGCTGGTGGATTGGCGTCCCTTCAGGGCTTCAGTTTGAGGGGTTAAGTCATATTTCATTCCCCGAAGGGGATAAATACGTCAGCGCAGGGCAAAGCCCTGCGTTATTAAATTGGCGTACATTATTTTATAACATCCCCGCAACTTTCTTAATTTAGGCTCATGGATATCATCGCCGAAACGCCGCGTTTTATTATCAGATTTTTTGAACCCCATGAGCAGGACACTTACCTGGGCCTTTACGAAGACGAACGCGTAATGCAGTACCTGCCAAAATGGACAAGGGACGACCATATCCGGATATTTAACGAAAGCCTGGCAAGGCCATTGCCGGGCGATATAACCGGCCGGTGGGGAATCTTCAACAAAGCCGATGGTGACTTTATCGGTATGTGCCTGCTGCGCCCCTTTGATGACGGCAGCGACAATATTGAATTGGGCTATGCAATCCGCCATAATTATTGGGGTAAAGGCATAACCGGTGAAATGGCGCAAACACTGTTAGATACCATGCTGGCTATACAGCCGGATGCAAAATTTGTAGCGGTAACCGAGTTTGGTAATATTCCGTCACAACGGGTGTTAGAGAAGGTGGGCATGAAGCGATCGGGTAATTATGTTAGGAAGGGGATTGAGCTGGCCTTATTTATAAGATGATTTTTTTTCTGGGATTTCACCGATTGGAGAATGATTTTACCGATTAGAACTAGGGTTGTTGGATTTCTTCTGACCACCGGTGGTTGTGTCTTCACAACCACTTTGCAGGTAGTTTTTTTCTTCCCCCAAAAGGCATCGTGCTCGCTGCTGTGGAGACACAGCCGCCGGTAAATGTGGTGCTTTGTCTCGTATCTCACGTCTCACATCTACTCAATCAAAATATTAGCTTATACCCCACCCCGCGCATATTGATGATTTCTACCGATGGGTCTAATTGCAGGTGTTTGCGCAGCTTGGTGATGAATACATCCATGGTGCGGGTATTGAAAAAGTTATCGTCGCCCCAAAGTTTTAACAATACTGCTTTACGATCAAGTACCTGGTTTTTGTGTTCTATGAGGAGCGTAAGCAGCTCGTTTTCGCGGTGGGAGAGTTTACTGTGTAACCCGCCATCAAACCACAATTCCTGCTTGTTGCCGTAGAAAGTGTATTTGCCGATGGCGATGCTTTCCGGCGTTTGCACGGCCGAACTACGACGTAAAAGCTCATTCATCCGTAGTATGAGCTCTTCAAGGCTGAAAGGCTTTTTCAAGTAATCGTTACCGCCGGATTCGTAGCCTTTTATTACATCATCTGTTTGCGATTTGGCAGTTAAAAACAGCACCGGCATCTGCTTATCGGTTTTGCGCAGCTGCTCCACAAAGCTAAAGCCATCCATAAAAGGCATCATTACATCTACTACACAAATATCGAAACTGCTTTTGCGGGCAGCTTCCAGGCCTAAAACTCCATTCGCTACATGCGTAACCGCAAAATCCCGCTTGCGCAGCGTTTCCGTCACGATTTTGGCAAGCTGCAGTTCATCTTCAAGCAATAGTACCCTGGCTTGCTTCATGGTATATTAACGGAATACTAATGATAAATTGCGTGCCCTCGCCCTCTTTGCTGATTAACGACAAGGTACCCTTATGCCTTTGTATGATGCTTCGTGCATAGCTCAAACCAAGTCCGTACCCTTTTACATTATGGATATCGCCGACCGGGACACGAAAAAACCGGTCGAATACTTTATCCTGGTACTGCTGGGGTATACCGGGGCCGTTATCGGTAACGGTTATAGCTACGCTGTTATTTTGCGTGTACTCGTCGATATTTACGATTGCGCCTTGTCCGCCATATTTAATGGCATTATCCAACAGGTTGGCAATAGCAGTTTTCAAGAGGCTTTCATCTGCCATTGTGCCCGGTTTATCAGTGCCGCTTTTGTAATTCACGGTTACATTTGCTGCCGCGGCCTGTGGTTTGTACTCCTTAACGATATCGCTAATTAGTTTACTCACGTTGGTTGCCGTCAAATTGAGCGTTTCAGTCTCCTGTTCCGAAGCCACATTTTTTAATATCTGGTCAACAAGGTTAGTAAGGTTGCCGGCCTGGTAGCGGATGATATCCAGGTATTCATCTGCCGATGCACGGCTCAGGTTAAAATCTTTAATAGCTTCGGCCGCGATGTTGATAGTGGCGATGGGCGTTTTCAGCTCATGCGTCATATTATTGACGAAATCATTCTTCAATACGGCCAGCTTTTGTTGGGTAAGGATGGTTTTAACCGTGTAGCCAAAACAGAATATGGTAATTCCGATAAGCAACAATGACGACATCAGCAGCCATTTCATCTGCTTCAGAAAATAAGCGCCAGGGCTTTCAAACGCTGCAAATACCATATCTTTTTGATAAGGCCGCTGCAGGCCGGCGCTTACCGTACGGGTTAAATATCGCTTGTCTTTATTTGTTTTGTTGGGGTTGATGATGAAGGATGCATCAACACTCCTCGATAAAAGCTCTTCCTTATAAAATTTGGTTAAAACGGTTGTATTGCACCGGCTTCCTTCCACTACCTTAGTCAGGCTATCGCCTAAATGAGGCGTATAATAGTATACGGTACCATTTCCCAAGTCTCTTTTTACCATCGAATCGACCATGAAATTTATAAGTATAAGCCTGGCTTTTGGCGTAATTTGTGGCACTTGTTCTTTAAAGTCACTTATACCGAAATACATGCCCTTGTTTTTCCTGTAAAGATAATACGGGTGCGTATCCCTTATATTAAAAACCGTGCTTTTCTTAAGGCCATCCAAATGAGTGGTTATGGTGACGATAGACGTATCGGCCAGCCAGCCTTTAAATTTGCCGAGTATTTTTCCCCGTCGCCATTCCATCTCCCGATCTATGGCTTTCTCGAAGGCCTCGTTGGTATCATGCTTAAAAGTCTTTACCGTCGCGTTATAATTCTGGTAATTCCAATACAGCTGCAAACAGGTAATCCCAGTTACGCAGGACGACATCAGCACCAGAATTAAAGTAATCCGTTTCTTCACGATATAAAGGTACTGCGTCACCGCATTAAATAACGAAAGCGTTAACACTAATTAACTGTCGTTAACCTGCGTTAACCTTTCTCCTGATGTTTTAGCGCGTTCTTTGAAAGAAAAATAGCATGAGAAAACTATCCCTGATTTTAGTCCTTTTGATGAACCAAGCCTTCGCCCAAGTAAAGAACGGTGAACAGGTGCCGGATATAAATTTCCAGCCGATATTGAATGCGCCGGTAAAACAGGCATCGCTAGAACAGTTAAAAGGGAAAGTAGTACTGATAGAATTTTGGGCAACCTGGTGTGGCAGCTGTATTGTAGCGATGCCGCATCTGAACGAGCTCCAAAAGAAATATTCCGGAAAGCTGCAGGTTATTACCGTTACAGATGAAACTGTTAAACGCACCTCGCAGTTTTTGGCGGTAAAGCACTTTAATTTCTGGTTTGCTGTTGATACGGGCAGCGTAATAACTAAATTATTTCCGCACCAACTGATACCGCATACGGTGTTGATTGACAACGATGGAAAGCTGATAGCCAATACCAGCCCTGAGTTGCTAACTGACAAAGTAATGGATAGCTTGCTGCGTAAAAAAAAAATTCATCTGGCTGAAAAGAAAGACAATACGATGGATTATGAGGAAATCATAAAAACATATTTCGCCGCTGACGATACCGTTAAAACCCGCTTTAATATGCTGCCCGAAATGAAGGGCGCACCCGGTCTGAGTACGACCTGGCTGGACAATAAAGCCTTTAGCGGACGAAGATTAACCTGCCTCAACCTGGATTTATCGTCGTTATATCGCCTGGCAAATAATAATTTCCCTTACTCTCGTACTATAGACAATACGGTTAAAAGCAAAAACGAGCCTTCTTATTGTCTCGATATTATTGTGGCGCAAAAGAGCGATTTGCAGCCGACCCTGCAAAAGGAGCTCGCCAAACGGTTTGATTTACAGGCCAAAGTTGAAACACAGGTCAAAGACGCCTATGTTTTAAAAATAACAGACCCTGGTAAATTTAAAAATATCACCCGCAATACCTCCGGTAAACGAACTTATTACTCTCGCCACGGCGAGATTGATCAACAGGATATGACGATGAAAGATTTTGCCGGTTTCCTGGAAACCTTCGGCACCGGCCGGTTGCCTGTGGTTGATGAAACAGGAAACGATGAAAAATTCGATATTAAGTTTTCCTGGCAGCCGGAAAATCCGGCAAGTCTTACAGAGGTGCTAACCGGCATGGGTTTGACGCTTGAAAAACAGCAGCGGCCGATAGATATGCTGATACTTTACAATCAAAAATCAATTTAAATCATGAAAAAAACTATGCTAGTTATAGCGTGCCTGTTATCCGGCATGTATGCATCCGCGCAGGTAAGTATCGGGCAAAAAATCCCGGCCATTAAACTGCAAACCATATTAAACGCCCCGGCTAAAACCGTAGAACTGGAAAGCCTAAAGGGCAAAGTTATCTGGCTGGAGTTTTGGGCCACCTATTGCGGGCCTTGTATTACCGCAATGACCCATGTGGAGCAATTGCAAAAACAATACAAAGGCAAGCTGCAGGTTATTACCATTACCGTGGAAAAGGAAAAACGTATCAACCAGTTTCTAAAAACCCTGCCTTTTGCGTTATGGTTTGCGGTTGATACTGCCGATGCGATGCGCAATTATTTCCCGTATAGTACCATCCCGCACTCGGTGCTTATAGATGCCACGGGTAAGGTAGTCGCCATTACCGCACCGGAAAATATCACCTCAAAAACGATAGCCGCCGTAATTGCAGGTAAACCGGTAGACCTGCCGTTGAAGCAGGATGACATGACCGAAGACCCGATAAAAGCTTATTTCAGCGCCGCTGATACTGTAACAAGCCGGGTGTTGATACAACCGGAAATTAAAGGCGCACGCAGTATGGGAAAAACATACCCAATGGATACGGCATTTAAAAACCGCCGCCTAACCATGATGAACCTGCCCCTGGAAAGCATTTACCGTATGGCTTACCAGGATTTGCCCTATGGCAGGACTATCGACCTGACGCCAAAGGAAGATATCAAACAAAATAAAACCAAGTACTGTGTAGATATTATTGTTCCGAAAGGACAAGAAGCCGAACTGTACCAAACCCTGGTAAAAGACCTGCAACAACGGTTCGACCTGAAAGTGGCGATTGAAAAACGGAAGAAAGATGTTTATGTGCTGAAAATAGCAAATGCTGCTAAAATCAAACTGCTTACACCTTCAGCTAAAATTGGTGACAATATTTCGGGCAGCAGCGGTGCATTCAGCGGCGAAGGCGTTAAGTTAGAAAAGATAGCCGATTACCTGGAAGGTTTTGGACTGGTGAATATGCCTGTAGTTGATGAAACCGGCGACAGCGCCAGGTACGACATCACGTTTAATTACCAACCGGAAAAGAAAGGCGCGCTGACAGAAGCACTCACCTCGTTGGGCCTGAAATTAGAAAAAGGGCAACGGGAGATTGATATGCTGGTGTTTAGGTAAATTCACATCCCGCAGGTTCTTCTAAAAAGGAGCCTGCGGGACTAAAACCTTTTACCTTTCGCCGTTAACCTTTCACCTCCTCCTTAAAACCCTCTTTTCCTCGTAATTCCCGGCTTCCGGCTTTTGGGGCTCTTCTTACTTTCTGCTTCTTCCGCCTGTTCCCAAACTTCATCGGCACCATATTGCCGCGCCATTTTGGCAATGCGCTCTTCCATGGTTTCCGTGGTGAGGCGTTCGCGGCCGAGACTGTCTACCATTATCGGGAAGGCAAAAGGGGTAGGGCGCTCAATAACCTTTAAAATAATATTTTGGGTAACGATGCGCTGCAAAGCCATGCGCAACCGGAATTCCTCCAGTTGAAAAGCCAACGCTTCGTTGTAAGCCTGCCGCACCAACAGGTTGTCCGGCTCATACTCGCTGAATACCTCGAACAGCAGTGAGGTTGACGCCTGCAGGTGCTTGTTTTTTACCGGCTGACCGGGATAACCGGTGAATACTAATCCGCCAATATGGGCGATGTCCCTGAAACGGCGGCGTGCCATTTCGTTGGCGTTAAGGCTGCTCTGGATATCGTCAATCAGGTTATCTATGGAAAAGAATGAAATATCTTCCAGCACTTGTTCGATAGGTATATCTTCGTCGGTCAGCAGCTCAAAGCCATAATCGTTCATGGCGATGGAGAAGCTGGCCGGTTTTATCTTGCTGATGCGATAGGCAAACAGCGAAGCCATGCCCTCGTGTACTAATCGTCCTTCAAAAGGGTAAAAGAGCAGGTGATGGCCTTCGCGGGATTTAAAGGATTCTATCAAAAACTCATGGCTTTGCGGCAGGTGCGACAGCTGTGCCTGCAAATCAAACAACGGCCGTAACGCCAGCACTTCTTCATCGGCAGCTATGCCATGCGCTACCTCATCCAGCTTTACCCTGAACATAGCCGATAGTTGCGACGACAACGGCATCCTTCCACCGGCCCAACTGGGTATCAACCCTTTTTTCTTTGTCGATTTTCTTACATAGGCCGACATTTCCTTTATCCGCACAAACTCCAGGCTTTGGCCCGCAAACCAAAAGTTATCGCCTGGTTTTAGTTTCGATATAAATGATTCTTCGAGCGTGCCCAAACTGCCGCCGCTTAGCCATCTTACCCGGATGCTTACCTCGCTGGTGATCGTACCAATACTCAAACGATGCCGCATAGCAACCCGGCGGCTGTTTACCTTAAACAGGCCGTTTTCTACTTCCACTTTTAGAAACTCGTCATACTCGGCCAGCGTTTTACCGCCGGTGGTAATAAAGTCCAGCAGCTGGTTAAACTCTTTTCGTGTGATATCTGCAAAGGCGAATGTGCCCTTCACTTCGGCAAACAATTCGTCAGCCCTGAAACCCTCGGAAACGGCCAGCGTCACCATGTATTGTATCAGCACATCCATGGTAAGCAGCATCGGGTCGCGGCTTTCAAAAATGCCTTCTTTAATGGCTTGCTTAAGGGCAGCGCCTTCCAGCAATTCAAGGGAGTGGGTGGGCACAAAATACGCCTTCGATACCTCACCTGGTGCATGTCCGCTTCTGCCGGCACGCTGCATAAACCGGGCAACACCCTTCGGGCTGCCCACCTGCACCACAGTATCTACCGGCCTGAAATCTACGCCAAGGTCAAGACTCGAGGTACAAACCACCACTTTCAATGCTTCCGCATGCAACGCCGCCTCTACCCAGTTACGCAGCTCGTTATCCAGCGAACCGTGGTGCATGGCCATTATGCCCGCGTATTCGGGGTAATTATCTAATATGGCGTGATACCATATCTCCGACTGAGAACGGGTATTGGTAAATATCAAAGTGGTTTTGCTTTGTGCAACCAATTCCATTACCTGCGGCAGCAGCTTTAAACCGATGTGCCCCGCCCAGGAGTAGTTCTCCACGTTCTCGGGAATGATAGATTTTATCAGCAGTTTTTTATTCAAGTTAGCCCGCACCATCTTTATGCGCTCTTCCGGGAAGTTATTGCCGAGCAGCACTTGCGCGGCTTCTTCCAGGTTGCCGATGGTTGCGCTGATACCCCATATTTTTAGACGCGAGATGTGAGATTTGAGATCTGAGATATTTTGTTCTCCCAGCACTTTCAGTTTGCTTAGTCCAAGTTCAACCTGTACGCCGCGTTTGGTACCGAGCAATTCATGCCATTCATCAATAACTACAACCTCCAGCCCTTTAAATACTTTTGGATATTCCTTTTGGGCCAGCATCAGGTGCAGGCTTTCGGGGGTGGTGAGCAGTACTTCTGGTAACTTACGTTTAAGCGCCTGCTTTTCGGCTGCGGATGTGTCACCGGTACGCGTCATGATGCGCCATGGGAAACCAAGCTCATCGCACACCTCCTGCATCGCCTTGCGGATATCATTGGTAAGCGCGCGCAGTGGTGTAATCCAGAGCATCAACAAACCGTTGTCGGCTTTGGTGTTATAGGTATCGGGATGCTTATTAATAAAATCAGCCAAAAAAGGCAGGAACAGCGCAAAGGTTTTACCGCTGCCGGTGGGTGCGTTCAACAAACCGGAAAAGCCGGCCAAATAGGTTGCTTCCATTTCCAGCTGAAACGGAAATTGCTCCCAGTTCTTCTTTTGGTACCAATCCCTTATAACCTGCTGCCCCTTTGTAATCATGCGAATAATATACAATGGAAAAAGCAATAAGTTATAAAATGATAAAAAAATTAGTATGCCGGGTGGGCAAATATTTCATCGGGACAAGTTTAGCGGTTTCTTTCGTATTCCATGTCTAACCGGCGATTGTTCCTCTTTTATTTTTATTTTGTACCCATATAATTATTATGAAAGAGATAATACTCGAAAAACTGCTGCAATTACAGCAGTCGGAAAATATAAAAATACTGTATGCTTGCGAGTCGGAAGGATTTTTGTTTGTAGAGACACAACACTTGTGTCTCTGATTATACAGGTTATCGTATGCTTGGGCGACTGAAATGCCTGTCATCCACGAGATACAAGTATTGTATCTCTACAATGGTTTAAATAAAAATAGCGATGAATTCGAAACCCACCGCTATTTTTATGACGAGTAAGATTAATCTACAAATCCGCCTTCACACCATACTTATCGGCAAATTTTCTATAAAGTTGCTTATGCAAATTATCAAGGTTGATATCTCTTCCCTGGATAAATGCGCGGTCGACATCTATAGTGATCATATCCAACGCATCGCCTTTGGATACGAAAAGGTTGGCGTCTTTACCAACTTCCAGCGTACCGGTGGTTTTATCGATACCCAGGATTTTGGCGTTGTTAATGGTTATCATCGAGATAGCCTGTTCTTTGGTTAGGCCATAGCCCACCGCTTCACCAGCCTCGAAAGGCAGGTTACGCTGGCGCCAGAAACCGATGCCGGTAAGGCCATAAGTTACACCTGCATCCTGCAGCATTTTCGGCAGCTTGTAAGGCAGATAAACATCATCCTCTTCTTTATCAGGCAGGCGCTGTGTTTCCTTCAATATCACCGGTACATTGTTTTCTTTCAGCGTTTCGGTAACCAGGTACGACTCATTGCCACCTACAATTACCACCTGTACGCCAAACTTTTTACCGAAGGCCACTGCCTGTACAATCTCTTTGGCGCCCTCTGCATTTACAAACAACTTTTTAGTGCCATTGAATAAACCTTTCATCGCTTCCAGGCGGATGTTGGTTACTTCCGGCCTATCGATATCCGCATAAGCTTTACCCTGGCTGAATAAATCCTCAATAGCCGCGATTGCTTTTTGTGCTCGCTCTGCCGGGGTTTCCTGTGGAACACCCGGCGTCGGTGCAGCACGGCGTCGGCCCTGTACCCTTGCTACAGGCCAGGTTAGGTGAATGCCTATGTCTGTTTTGTAAGCAGCATCCTGCCAGTTCCAGGCGTCAAGCTGCACTACCGATGAAGTCCCCGAAATGGTACCGCCAACCGGTGTTGGCTGCGCCAGCAAAATGCCGTTTGAACGAACTGTTGGTATCACCTTCGAGTCGGTATTGAAAGCGACTAACGAACGCACGTTAGGGTTTAAGTCGCCTGTTTCCTCTTCATCTACCGTGCCACGTGCGCCTTCCTCGATTTCGACCAGCCCCAGCGTTGTGATAGGGCAGATAAAGCCCGGGTAAAGCTGCTTGCCGGTTGCATCGATAACATCTGCGCCGGTAATGGCCGGGGCGGCGCCTTCGCCAATGGCGGTGATCTTACCTTTGTCAAACGCAATGTAGCCGTTGTTGATAACCTGGCCATTACCCACGTGAATGGTAGCGCCTTTTATTATTACCGTTTTGGTTTGAGCCCTTGCCGGCGAAATATTCGCCTGGCCATAAGAGAGGACTGTGCTAAGCATTAATCCTCCAAAAAATAAAAATATCTTGTTCATATCTGTTTCTGTTAAGGATTATTTGCCGTTTGAATTAACTTGACCTCCATTGCCATCAACTCCGCCCGACACAAACTCATCATCTTCATCGGCTTCGTTATTACGCGGGCGGCGACCGGTTGGCCTTTGTGTAGCCGCGCCTTTGTTTTTGGCGGCAATCATTTTCTGAATAATCCGGGCCTCATCAACTTTCATCGCTTTCTGGTTAGCTGCATCCTTGTCGATATCCCAGTAAGGAATACCGTCAACATAAGTTTTTTCAGCTACAGCGTAAATAGACAGCGGGTCGGCAGACCATAATACCAAATCGGCATCCTTGCCAATTTTAATACTGCCTACTCTCTTGTCGACATGCAGCATCGTGGCAGGGTTAATGGTAACCAGCTTTAATGCTTCTTCCTCGCTCATGTGGCCATACGCAACAGACTTACCGGCTTCCTGGTTCAGTCGGCGGGCCATTTCCTCGTCGTCAGAGTTAAATGCGGTCACGACGCCGACATCATGCATCAGCTTGCCATTGTAAGGGATAGCCTCGGCAACCTCCATTTTATAGGCCCACCAATCGCTGAAGGTTGAGCCAGCAATGCCGTGCGCCTTCATTTTATCGGCCATTTTGTAGCCTTCCAAAATGTGGGTAAAGGTGTTTATTTTAAAGCCCATCGAGTCGGCAACATGCATCAGCATATTAATTTCAGACTGTACATAAGAGTGGCAGGTGATGAAACGCTTGCCATCAAGTATCTCCACAATTGCATCCAGCTCGATATCGCGGCGGGTGGTGCTGCCTTTCGCAAGGCGGGCGGCTTTGTATTCTTTGGCGCGGGTAAATTCGTCGATATAAACTTCCTCTACACCCATACGTGTTTGCGGGAAGCGAGCTGCACCGGTTGATGGTCCGTTGTTGCTACCCTTAACATTTTCGCCCAATGCGAATTTGATGAAGCCATCAGCGCCTTCAAATTTCATCTCATCCGGTAATACGCCCCAACGGTGTTTAATCAATTGTGTCTGACCGCCAATCGGGTTAGCCGAACCATGCAGGATATGCGATGTTGTAACACCACCAGCCAACTGGCGATAGATATTGATGTCTTCCGCATTCAATATATCAGCGATACGCACCTCGGCGCTAACGGCCTGAGTGCCTTCATTAATGCTGCCGCTGCCCGCAATGTGCGAGTGCTCATCCACAATGCCCGGCGAAAGGTGTTTGCCGGTGGCGTCGATAACCTTTGCATTTCCTGCAGCCAGGTTTTTGCCGATGGCTTTAATCTTGCCGTTCTCTATCAATACGTCGGTATTTTGCAGGATGCCGTCTTTGTCGCTGGTCCAAACGGTTGCGTTTTTAAACAGCGTGCTTTCAGCTTTGGGTGCTTCTGTAAAACCGTATGCTGTAAAAGGGTAAACCACAGGGCCAACTGCCATCGCTGGTTTTGCAGCATCGGGGTGATTACGCTCAGGCGCAGCCGGGCCATTGTAAGTAGCCGTCCACTTCATTTCGGAGCCGTCAGGCAAAATGCCGCTGCCGGTAAAAGTAAGTGGCGATGCTTTACTGATATAGCCGTTCAGCCTCACGTTTCCGTTTGGCTTGCTTTTTAAATCGAAGTAAATGCTAACCATGTCGCCGGTGCGGGTAATGGTGCCTGTTGCGCGGGTGCTGTCGGCCCCGGTACGCTCCAGGTTAACATTGTAAGTGCCCGGTGTACCACCAATTTTAAGGGTTACGCCCGGCAGTGCATCGCTTGATATGACATAGTTACCGCGCAGGTCGGTAACGTCCATTTTACTTACTACGTATTGGCGGCCTTCGATCCAATTTTCGTAAATGATGTTGTCTTTCTTGAACAGGTCGTCAGAAGTAATAATGAAATTGGCCATTTTGCCTTTGGCAAGCGAACCTACTTTATCGGACACGCCGAGCATTTCCGCGGGGATAGTGGTTAATGAGCTCAATGCTTGCTTTTCGCTTAAGCCATTATCAAGGGCGGTGCGCAGGTTGGTCCAGAAGTCCCGGGCATTGGTTAAGCCGTCAGCGGTGATAGCGAATTTAATTCCTGCTTTTTCCATAACAGCCGGGTTGGTTGGTGCCAGTTCCCAGTCTTTCATTTGGGTATAGCTTACGTTGCGGGCATCCAGCGGGTCCTCCACGTCGAACGCTTCAGGGAACTTTAACGGAATAATAAAGCTGCCGCCGGTAGCCTTCATGGCATCGATGCGGCGGTATTCCTGTCCGTCGGTTTTAAAAATGTATTGCTTGCCGAATTCTTTGCCGATTTTGTTGGCACGAAGCACGCCCTGTGGGTCACCTACCTCGAAAACCTGTGGCAGGTTTTGGATTCGGTTGAATTCATCCAGCGAAATATTGTATTCTTCTTTTTGGCCTTTGTACCATTGCGCGTCGTAATAAGTCTGGCGTAGCAAAGCAATGGCACCCATCAGCGATGAAGGATAATTGGTAGCTGCAGTGCCTTTGCTGAACGAATAATTGGCAGCCGCTTCATCCTTTAGCATCAGGAAGTTCTCGCGCTCGTCGCCCAGGGTAACTACAGCCGATGTTCCGCGGGCAATACCGTCGTCTATTACGCTGTGTACCGTACCGAAGCCGTTCTTCTTGAAGTCTTCGGCTTTTTTGTCGTCGGCGCGGAAGATTGCCTTGGCATTCATTTCGGGGCGAATGGCTTCGTTCCATCCATAAGCCCCGGGCTTGGTTGAGGTACGCACAGCAGAACGGCCAAAACCACCGCCTTGTCCGAATGCTGCTCTCGGTGCTTCAGGGATGCCATAAGTAGTGTAGGCATCGATAAGGCTTGGATAAATGTACTTGCCTTTAAGGTCGATAGTCACGTAACCTTTAGGGATTTTAACACCGGCGCCAACTGCTTCAATCACGCGGTCTTTTACCAGGAGGGTGCCGTTGGTGATGGTTTGGTCGGGGTTAACCACAATGTTTGCATTGGTAAATGCATACTGGCCGGGCCGGATGTCGTACGGGCCGTTCACCGGGAAAGTCTCCTGGGCCCGGCAAAGCAGCGCGAAGAATAGGGCGCAGCAAAAAAGTAAAAGTTTTTTCATATTAAATAGTGGGTCAGTTTGTTGGGAATAAATATATTAAACATTAGCGATTACACTAAGGGCGCGGCCCGGATTGTCGTGGATTTGTTACAATGATCGGGTCAGTAAAGTCGGGAAGTCAGTAAAGTCCGAAAAGTTGAAAGGCGGTCTTTTTACGTTTTGTAGATGGGCAAAACCCATTTAGCCCGTAACGGAAATCGGCCCAAAAACGGGCATAATGCGTTTTACCCATAACGAAAAACACACCAAAAACGGGCAAAACGACTTTAGCCCATAACGAAAATCAACCTAAAAACGGGCAAAAACGGTTTAGCCCATTCGGTTCAAAAAGTGGCTTTTAAAGCTGTAAGACTGTAAAATCTCGAATCTTGATTTGGTTTTAGATGATTTTACCCTGCAAAATCTATCAAAAATATTTTCTGACTATTGGAAAGACTTTTTTTGCGCCCGTAAATTTCAAAGAATAAGTTTTGGCTTATCACAAAGATAAGAGGTTTGCTGGTGAAAGTGCTGACATGATTTTGACAGCGAATTCCGTTATAGCGATGGGTTTAAAACCTTGTGCGTTGGAAACATGCTTTTGTTCGCCGTTTTCGTGATGGGTGTTACCCATCGCTGACAGATGTAACCCTTTCAGGGTATTCGGTTTGTACAATAATATGGGATTTACCTTAATCTGAGAACCCTGAAAGGGTTCCATCCACCAGCGCAGGGCACCGCCCTGCGTCACCAGGACAGGTTTCGAACACCCAAGGTTTTAAACCCATCGCTATGAAAAAGCTGCTTGAAATTCTTTTAGGCGATTTCCTTCAGACCGGCCGATAGCACCTTTTATCATCCCTCTGTTACAATTTATCAAAAATTACAAATCCCGGATATCAATCTTTAGCTTAGTATAATAAATCAATAGAATGATTCAATTGCCAAAAGACCTGCTCGCCCATCACACCCATATCAGCCTGCGCATGTCCGAAATGTACGGCGTCATCATCGACGAAAAGCGTTCCTACAGTTGCGACGATGCCCTGCAAACTATGCATTGCCTCGAATTGGTGTTAACTGGGTCCATAGATATAATGTACGCAGGCATGGTTCAGCAACTTAAAGCAGGAGATATCCAATTCAGGAGAAGGGGTAATTACCAGCTTTTTCCATCGGCAGATTATACCAGCCTGCTGATTTTTATGGAAAATGAGTTTGTTGATTATTTCCTGGAAAGTCATGTGCCCGATTTCAGGCAGGAACGCTTCACGGCAGATTTACCGCCTTTTGTATTCCAAACCACCGGGTTTATCAACGCAAACATAGCCCAGGCCATTCAGCATATTGTTCACCAGCAGGAATATTCCAGGTGTATTGTAAAATTCGTGGCGCACCAGATACTTTTACAAATATTGGCAGGCGATAAATCGAGAAGTTTTGTCGCGTTTTTGAAATATGTAAGCGAGGAGCGGAAACTGGACCTTGCTTATTTTATGGAGACCAATTTTAACAGGCAACTCTCCCTAAAAGATATGGCCCGACTTACCGGCAGAAGCGTAAGCGCCTTTAAAAAGGAATTTACCCACCGCTTTAACACCACACCGGTAAAATGGCAGATAAACCGACGGTTGGAATACGCCGATTACCAGCTGAAAAATTCATGCGACCCCGTATCAACCATAGCCTACACCAGCGGGTTCGAAAATATTTCTCATTTCTCAAAAATCTATAAAGAAAAGTTCGGCGCTTCACCCAAAAATACGCGTATCGAAGCAGTGGCTTAATAACAAATAAATGTAGCCTCACAGCAAAATTTCACTCCCCGCCCGGTTGCAATTTTGGGCTATGAAAAATTTATTTAAAAGGTTGGTTAAACAGATAACTGCTGCGTATTTGGCTATTGGAGAGGTGCTTTCGGTAATGAGATGACGGTAATTAGTATATTGCCCCTCCCACCGTTGTCGGTGTTGTCTCCACCAGCATAAAATCTTATTTTTGCACCAAAAAATTTTAAGTGGGAAAAGATAAATTACGGCGTTTTGCCGAGGTAGCGACTTTCAGCAACGTGGTACAGCTTGATGCGGGCAGGCCGTTTAAAGAGCAATGGAGCAAAGGCTTTTTTAAGAATGATAATCCATTGGTGCTGGAGCTGGCCTGTGGTAAAGGCGAATACACCGTTAACCTGGCCACTATGTTCCCGGATAAAAACTTTATCGGCATCGACTATAAAGGCAACCGCATCTGGCGCGGGGCAAAAACGGCTTTGGAAGACGGCGTAACAAATGTAGGCTTTTTACGCATACAGATAGAAACCCTGCTGGACTATTTCGCCCCCGGCGAAGTGGACGAAATCTGGATAACCTTTCCAGACCCGCAGCCCCAAATAAGCCGCGAGAAAAAGCGCCTTACATCCGACCGCTTTTTGGAGATGTACAAAACCATCTTGAAACCCGGCGGTTTCGTAAACCTTAAAACAGACAACGACGGCCTGCACGCCTACACCACCGAAAAAATTGCCGAAACCGGCTTAAACCTGCACATAAAAACGGAAGACCTATACAAATCCGAATATGCGGATGAAGTGCTTTCGATAAAAACTTACTACGAGAAGAAATATTTGAAGGATAATAAGAATATTAACTACCTTAAGTTTTCGTTTTAAATATTTATAAAATTGCACGTCATTGCCTTTAGATTAGCTTCAACAAAATAATATAGGTTATTATTATTGTTGAAGCTTTCTTTTTGCTTCTTTTTCTTTGTTAATAACCTTGATTTTTGTGGATAAAGTTAACAACGGTA
>Ga0105239_10000524_pt1 | contig 55447 bp, 48 predicted proteins | sample KBSC44metaG_FD_92761 | JGI IMG/M metagenome (GOLD analysis project Ga0105239, IMG submission 92761) | Corn rhizosphere microbial communities from Kellogg Biological Station, Michigan, USA - KBS C4-4 metaG | ecosystem: Host-associated > Plants > Roots > Rhizosphere > Soil | place: Michigan, USA...
ACCGCGCGTTCGCGAACCTCAGGTGAAAACTTGTTCGTCGTCTTGCTCGTCATCGTAGCTCCTTCTCACAAGTAGGAGCCTCCGGAAAACCCGGGACGCTTCACCTCTCATCAGCCTGCCAGGCGTGGCAGCCTGATCCAGCCCGATCCTCTACCGAGGATAGGCGCTGTTACACCATGCCCCGGGGCACGATCCGTCACCACTGCCCGCGCCTCGTCGGAGCACCGAGCGGATGTTCCTGAGTTGGTGATGACGATAAAACCATTCCGGCGATCGTAATCCTTGCTGATTTGCTGGCGAAATTGCTTCGCCGACAAGCCGACAATATCTGTAACAGCATATCCGCAGCGCCCCTGATCGGTTGATGCGAACACGCTATACCAGTGAGGTGGAAGTGCAGATGTTACTGCCGGTATAGATTGAGCGATAATCAGGCTGGAGAGCAGACGGATGGTGATCATTCGCGCAGCGTCTCACAGACTTTTTTCGTCCGCAATCGGGATCAGCGCAAACGGGCCGGAGGGGCATAGTTTGGGCGGCAACGGCCCGGCAGGTGTCTCGCCCGAAAACGACCGGGCAGCTCTTATGTTCGTTTACAAGAGCTTTGGGCATAACAGTGTCCTTCCATCAGTATTGATGAAGCCTTTCGCGTGAAGCTCATGTGCAAAGTTGGGGACAGGGCTTTCGACGACGGTTGACATGCTCTTATGCGCGGGTTGGGTACCGCATTCCGTAGGTTCGTCTGGAGCTGCCTCGGTCTTTCGGTCGGGCGTGGGCTTGTAGCCTGCCACAAAGCTGCCGCGAGGGTTCTCCACCGGGGCCCTGCCCCCAATATTGCACATCAGCAGAAGGTGTAGCGCGAGGAGTTCTCCTTTCGGATTTTTGGTAGCTGCCGCTTCAGGCTTGCACTGCGGGGGGCACCTCTTGTCCGATCGCCCACAAGAAGGCAGCCATCTCGCGTGCGATTGCGGTGACGGCGACAGTCTTGGTCTTGCCGGCCAGGATGAGCTTACGATAGCGCGCGCATAGCCGGATCTGGGCTTTCCATGCGATCTCGCGAACCGATCTTGGCAATCCGTCCAGGCGCGCCTCGATGTCGCGGCTCACCCTGGCTGGGAAGCGATACGTCCATGCTCCCTCGATCAGCACGCGACGGGCTCGGACGTTACCCGCCTTGGTGATACCGCCACGTCGCACCCGTTCGCCGGTCGAGCTTTCGGACGGCACAAGACCGAGGTAGGCCATGAGCTGTGGAGCGCTGTCGAAGCGTCTGACATCGCCAATCTCGACGACGAAGGTGACGGCCGTGATTAGCGCTACACCGCGCATCGCCTGGTAAGCCTCGACGACCGGACCCATTGTCCAGGATGCGATTGCCTCGTCGACCTGCTTTGTCAGGCGGTCCAGGCGAACCGCGGCGTCCTCAATTGCCTGAATATACTCAGCCAGAACGATGTTCTGAGCCGGGTGTTCAAAGGACTGGGTCGCCAACCACCGGCTATGCACTCGGGTCCAGGGCGCGCGTCCGGCATAGATGCGACCGTGCCTCAGGAGGAAAGACTGAAGATGCTGCCGCGCTTTCCTCAACCCGTCGTTTGCGACCTCTCGCGCTCGCACCAGATCGCGGACTGCTTCGTGTGTTTGATCTGGCACCCACACCGCGGTCAACTCGCCAGCTCGATGGAGCCGGGCCAGGCTTACAGCGTCGCGACGGTTCGTCTTTACCCGGTCCCCCGCACGTTTGGGAATGAGCGATGGCGCTACCACCTCGCAATGGTGGCCGAGCTCAAGGATCTGGCGGTATAGATCGTATCCCGTTGGACCAGCCTCGTAGCAGAAGTGGAGCTTGGCGCTGCGCTTCGCGAGCTTGGCCACCATCGATGCTACCGACACCGGCTCTGCTGAGATGTCGCCAAAAAATCGGATTTCACCATTCCGATCGCCCCCGGCGACCGCGACTGAAATCTTCAATTTTGATGTGTCGAGTCCAACGAAAAGTTCGCTATCCTTTTCCACGGTCCGCCCTCGCTTAAGCATGGGGCTAGGTGCCGGCCCATCCGGCGCAATCCCCGTAGCCTGCTTACTACGGGGGCGGGCCACCTTCGCAGCCCGAACATACGGCCTTTCGGGCTGCATCGTCGTCGCCCACGGTCGCGATCGTCACGGGGTGGTGGATTAGCGAACGGCGGCTATAGCTGCCATCAGTCGGCGTAACACGACCCGGACGACACCTCCGATAAGACCTCCTGCTGCCCCATAGATGCTTGCCGGTAACGCAACTTCTATAGCCGCACCGATAGCCATAGCGGCTGATGTTCCTTCGAGGACCGCCAGCACCACAGATGCCAGAACACCGAAAATGAGCGCCACGGCTGTCGCAAAACGGACCCGCAGCCCGAAACCTCGATCAGGCTGCGTCGGCAGAAGTGCTGCGGTGGCGAAAGCCAGCAAAAAAGCTGTCGGAAAGATCAGCAGCAAGTCGAACATGCTCTCGATGAACTACCGTAGTGTTTTGTCGGACGACAAATAGCCGTCGCGCCGTATGATGGCAAGTCGGATGATAGCGACCGTCAACACGGGCCGTGCCAGAATACACCTTCGCTTGGCTCCCGATAACAGCGCACGGGCATAGGAAGCGCGGACTTATTCAGAGGCACCTCATAGCCATAGCCGCCGTCAAAGTAATTTCTTGTCTGAATATCGACGCCCCACGGGTAAACCGTGACATCCACGGGATCGAGGTGTGAGATCGCCGTTGGCCATTGATCCTTCGGAACATCTCTCTCTTTGCCGGGCAGGTCCGGTCTGTGCGTCTTCATCAGGACTAAAGCCTCAGCCCTGACCGCTTTGAGTTGATTGGGATCAGAGACAGGCCGATTGCACCCCGTGAGCGCTGCTGCCGCTAGGGCGGTGGCAAACCAAATCATCGCGCGTGTTGGCTGGCACATGGAAGCGTTGAAGCACACTCGGCGAACGACCGCTACTGGGGCGGCAACCGTCAGACAGGTTCACGAATGCGGACCTGCCGCCATCCCAAGTCACTCAGGTTTTGGCGAAGACCCGGGGAAGCGGTTGCGGATCGACCGCCGTCGCGCTAGGAACCCCGCGTCGGAAAAGGCAGACTTGGTTTGGTAAGCCCAAGTCCTTTCGGTAACGAAAGCTCTGGTCTTTGGCCTCGTGCCCGAGATCCCCGCGACGAACATGGGACGCCGGCTGGCGCCCCCGCGTTCGTCCGTGTGGGTCTCAGGTTCGGGAAACGCTCCGGTCGAACAACGACCCCGGAGTATGTATGCCCACCCCCGACTCTGTCCTTCATGATGTCATCATTGCCGGTGCCGGCCCGGTCGGTCTCTTCCTTGCCTGTGAGCTGCGGCTTGCCGGTGTCTCGGTCCTGGTCCTCGAACAGGCAGAGGAACCGCATTCGCCGCTGAAGACCCCGCCGTTCGGGCTGCGCGGCCTCACCGTTCCCACCCTCGAGAGCCTCGACCGTCGCGATCTGCTGACCGATCTCGAAGCGCGAGCGGCGGGTGGGTACATGCCGGCCACCGCGCACTGGATGCAGCGGGCGCGTCGTCCGGCCGGGCATTTCGCCGGCATCCCATTTTTCCACGACCAGATCGACACTGGGCGTTGGACATACCGCCTGCCCGGACCCGGCGGCAGCATGGCGACCGACATGGCGAGCCTCGAGGCCGTGTTCGCCCGGCGCGCGGTCGCACTGGGTGCCGAAATCCGCCGGGGCTGCGGCTTCGAGGGCCTGGGGCGATCGGACACGGGTGTGGTCGTGCGTGCGCGGGACGAGATGTTCGCGGGACGCTGGCTCGTCGGCTGCGACGGCGGGCGCAGCGCCGTCCGCAAGGCGGCGGGCATCCGCTTCGCCGGCACCGATCCCGAGTTCACCGGCTATTCGGCGCAAGTCGTGCTGGCTGAGCCCGGCACGCTCCGGCCCGGCCGCCATTATACGCCGGCCGGCATGTACACGTTCGCGGCGCCCGGCACGATCGCGATGGTCGATTTCGACGGCGGCGCCTTCCACCGCAACGCGCCCACGCGCGATCATGTCGAAGCCGTCTTGCGCAAGGCGTCCGGCATCGAGGTGACGATCACGGCCCTCGAGAGCGCGACCACCTGGACCGACCGGGCCTTTCAGGCGACGTCCTACCGCCGGGGCCGGGTGCTGTTGGCGGGCGATGCCGCCCACGTCCACGCGCCGCTGGGCGGCCAGGCGCTCAATCTCGGGCTCGGCGACGCCATGAATCTGGGGTGGAAGCTGGGCGCCGTCATCCGGGGCGATGCGCCCGGCGATCTGCTCGACAGCTATGCCCGCGAGCGGCAGCCGGTCGCGGCGGAGATCCTCGACTGGTCTCGCGCGCAGGTGGCGCTGATGCGGCCGAGCGCCAGTTCCCAAGCGCTGGAAGCGGTGATCCGCGATCTGATCGGAACGCGCGATGGCGCGACATATTTCGCCGAGCGCGTCTGGGGCCTGGGGCTTCGATATGATCTCGGCGCAACCCACCCGCTCGTCGGTCGCAGCGTCCCCGACTTCGCTTTGCCCGATGGTGGCAGGGTGAACGCGCACCTGCGGGCGGGCCAGGGCCTGATGCTGGATTTCGAGGGGACCGCCGCGTTGCGGGCATTCGCCAGCCGCTGGAGCGATCGCATCGCCTACCTCGCGCCGGGGACGCGGGAGCGCCTGGGCCTGGGAGCGGCGCTCGTGCGGCCCGACGGCGTGATCGCCTGGGCGTGCGAGGGGGAAGCGGCGCTGGAGGAGGTGCGGCCGGTCGCGACCCGGTGGTTCGGTGAACCGGACAGCGCCGCATAGGCAGAACGAACGGCCAGCGCGCTGATTTCCGGTCGAAATCGATCCCGTGGCGCCGGGCTGCAATCCGCCGGATGCCGTCGCGGATATTTCGCGGGGCTTTGGTGTTCTATGTCGACCCGAGGGGAAGACATCATGGCGACAACCGCATTGCCGGCGGGCGACGGCATCCTCCGCGCGTCCGATCCCGATCGCACGCGGGCGAAATGGGCGCTTCAGTCGCTGAATTTCTTCATGGCCGACATGCAGGCCGGCATCGGACCCTTCCTGGGCGTGTTCCTGCAGCAGCGGGGCTGGACGACGGGGCCGATCGGCACGGTCATGACCGCGGGCGGTGTCGCCGGCATGCTCATGACGGCACCGGCGGGCGCCTTCATCGACCACACCAGCCGGAAGCGCTGGATAGTGGTGATCACCGGGATCTGCACGGTGCTGGCCTCCTTCCTCCTGCTCTGGTCGCAATCGTGGATCGTCGTGACGACGAGCCAGGTGGCGACCGCGATCGCCGGTGCCGCGATCGGGCCGGCCGTGACGGGGATGACGCTCGGCATCTTCCGCCAGAAGGGCTTCAACGCCCAGAACGGCCGCAACCAGGCGTACAACCACGCGGGCAACATGGTGGGTGCCGGCCTCGCCGGCTGGCTCGGCTGGACGCTCGGCATCCCGGCGATCTTCTGGCTGGCGGCCGGCTTCGGCGTGGTGGCGATCGCCTCGGTGCTCTCGATCCCGGAGCGCGCGATCGACCATCAGGCGGCGCGCGGGCTGGAGACGGGAGACGAGACGGACCAGGCCGGCAAGGCCGAAGGGTTCAAGGTGCTGGCCCGCAACAAGCCGATGCTGATCCTGGCCGCGGCGCTCGCCTGCTTCCACCTCGGCAACGGCGCTATGCTGCCGCTCTACGGGCTGGCGGTGGTGGGCGCGGGCAAGGGCGACGCCGCCATGTTCACCGCGACGACCGTGGTCGTGGCGCAGGCCGTGATGATCCTCGCCAGCATCGTGGCGATGAAGGTGGCGGCGGGGCGCGGCTATTGGCTCGTGCTCCTGATCTCCTTCGCGGCGCTGCCGGTGCGCGGCGTCCTCGCCGGCACCTTCATCGAGCATTGGGGCGTATGGCCGGTGCAGGCGCTCGACGGCATCGGCGCGGGCCTGCAGAGCGTGGCTGTGCCCGGGCTCGTCGCCTGCCTGCTGAACGGCACCGGCCGCGTCAATGTCGGCCAGGGCGCGGTGATGACGGTGCAGGGCATCGGCGCCAGCCTGTCCCCCGCGATCGGCGGCTGGCTTGCCCAGATGCTGGGCTACCACGTCGCCTTCTTCGTCCTCGGCAGTTTCGCGATCGCGAGCCTGGGGCTGTGGGTGGGATTTGCCGGCACGCTGCGCCCGGCCTGCGCGGCGGCCTCCGGCGAACGCGCAAGCGACGCACGCGAGAGCGGCCCCACGGCGTGACCGCCGCGCTCCTCACCTGGGCGATCGCAGGCGTGTCGACCGCCGGCGTGGTCGCGCGGCCGATGCGCTGGCCGGAGTGGATCTGGGCCGTGGCGGGCGCCGTCCTGCTCGTCGCCCTGGGCCTCCTGCCCCTCCCCATCGCCGGCACGGCGATCGCCAGGGGGCTCGACGTCTATCTCTTCCTGATCGGCATGATGCTGCTGAGCGAGACGGCGCGCGAGCATGGCGTCTTCGACTGGGTGGCGGCGACCGCCGTCAACGCCGCGGGCCAATCGACCCCGCGCCTGTTCCTCCTCGTCTACGCGACCGGCATCATCGTCACGACATGCATGTCGAACGACGCGACCGCCGTGGTGCTCACCCCCGCGGTGTTCGTGGCGGCCAGAAAGGCGGACGCCGACCCCCTGCCGCTGCTTTTCGCGTGCGCCCTGATCGCCAACGCGGCGAGTTTCGTGCTGCCGATCTCGAACCCGGCGAACCTCGTTCTCTATGGCGGGCACATGCCGCCGCTCGGGCAGTGGCTGGGATCCTTCGCGCTCCCGTCCATCGCCGCGATCGTCACGACCTTCGTTATGCTGCGGTGGATCGAGCGCGCGCGCATCGCCGGCCGCTGTGCGGGCGACGTCGCGCGCGCGCCGCTGTCGGCCGGCGGCGGGCTCGCCTTGATCGGCATCCTGCTGACCGCCGTGATCCTGCTCCTGGCCTCCGCCTTCGACCTGCCGCTCGGATTGCCGACGGCGCTTGCCGGCGTCGCCACGGCGCTGGGCGTGAGCCTGCTGCGGCGGGGTTCGCCGCTCCGGCTGGCACGATCGGTCTCATGGGGCGTGCTGCCGCTCGTCGCCGGCCTCTTCGTCCTGGTCGAAGCGCTGGATCGCACCGGCGTCATCGCCATCGTCTCGCAGAGGCTGCGGGATATGGCCGGGCATCCGGCGGAGGCGGCCGCCGCGTCCGGCACGATCCTCGCCTTCGCCTCGAACCTGATGAACAACCTGCCCGCCGGACTGATCGCGAGCACCGCCGTCGTCCATGCCCAGCCGCCCCGCATCGTCACCGATGCCCTCCTGATCGGGGTCGATCTCGGCCCCAATCTGTCCGTGACCGGCTCGCTGGCGACGATCCTCTGGCTTCAGGCGATTCGCCGCGAGGGCGAGGATGTCGGGTTCTGGCGCTTCCTGAAGGTCGGCATCGCGGTCATGCCGACGGCGCTCGCGGCGGCGCTCGGCGTGCGGCTGCTGCTGGGCTGACCAGGGTCGATGCCGGCAGCCGGAGTCATCGGCCTTCCGTGCACTTCGCGGGCGCTCCCGATCATCGATCGGGTCGTTCGAGCTCCGCGATGCGCGCGCGCAGCCGGGCGATCTCGTCGAGCAGGGGCTGGACGCCGCGCCCCACCTCCGCCTCGGTGAAGCGCGGGGTGATATGCTGGGGGCAATTCCAGTCGAAACCGACAATGTCGATCACGAAGGCCCGCTCCGGCTCGGCCGCATAATCCGGTGGCATCAACTGGGCGATGATCGCGGGATCCTCGCTGGCATGGGCATGACCGATCAGCTTGAGGCGGCGCCGATTGGGATAGTCCATCAGGAACAGCGCCACGCGATCGTCGGCGGCGAGATAGGAGGTGGACAGATATTGCCGATTGCCCCGATAGTCCGCGAAGCCGATGCGGTTGCCGGAGAGACCGCGCAGGAACCCGGCCGGGCCGCCGCGATGCTGCACGTAGGGCCAGCCGTCCTCGCTGACGGTCGCGAGGTAGAAACTGTCGCGCAGCGCGATAAAGTCGGTTTCCCGGTCGGTCAGGCTGTCGACCGGCCCTGCCCCCGCCTCCATCCGCGCATAGGAGCTTCGCGATCCGGCCGCCTCCTGGAGCGCGCGCGCACCGGCGCCGAACATCGTGTGAAGGAATGTCTGTGCCATGGCGCGAGGCTACCGCGTCGCCGTGGCCACGATAATATGCATAAGGTGGCAGACAGCGTTTCGCCCCATGCAATCCGTCTCCGTCGATCGGGGCGGTCATGGCATGCGGGCTGGCATTGCCGGCCGATCGGGTTCAAGGGCGCGGCGTGATGAAGGAAGGAAGGTCTGATGTCGGTTTCCGCCCTGCTGGCGCTGCTGGGGTCCTCCACGGTGGCAGCCCCCGCTTTGCCCTTCGACCTGCCGGGCAGGACCACGATCGCGCGATTCCACGCCGAAGGTGCGCAAGTCTACGAATGCAAGGCCGCGCCGGTCGGGAGCGCGCTCGTCTGGACGTTCCGCGAACCCATCGCGACCCTGATGGAGGACGGGAAGACCGTCGGGCGGCATTTCGCCGGGCCGCATTGGGCACTGGACGATGGAAGCCTCGTCCAGGCGCGCGTCGTCCAGACCCTGGCAGGCGCCACGCCGGCGGACATCCCCTTGCTCAAGCTCGACGTGAGCCAGAATGGCGGCCACGGACGGCTCGGATCGGCGACCGAAGTCTATCGCGTGAACACCCGTTCGGGCGCGCTCGCGGGGGCTTGCGACACGCCCGGCGCATGGCGCTCGATGCCCTATGCCGCGGATTATGTCTTCGCGCGATAGCACGGCCTCGCAGCAGCTCGTTCCGCTTGGCCTTCCGAGCCCCTAGTGTCGTGTCTCAGAAGTTTCTAGCCAGTTGTGCAATTTGATGATTCCTGTTCGTGTTTCGGCGATCGGGAGTTGGCTACGTGGCTGGGAAGAAGGCACTTGGGATCGAACTGAGCGACGTGGAGCGAGAGACGCTCGAACGTCGATCGCGTCGACGCAAGATCGCGCGAGCAGAGGCGCAGCGCGCTGAGATTGTTTTGAGAGCAGCTGACGGGGCGAACAATTGTGAGATCGCGGCCTCTCTTGGCTTGACGCGTCAGACGGTTCGCACATGGCGGGCGCGCTTCGCCAAGGATCGGCTCGACGGGCTGTCTGACGAGCCACGCTGTGGCGCGCCACGCCAGATTGGAGATGATCGTATCGAGGCGATCGTGGTCAAGACGCTCGAAGAGAAGCCTGCTGACGCCACGCATTGGAGCACGCGCGGGATGGCAAAGGCCGCAGGTGTATCGACCTCATCGGTGCATCGCATCTGGCGTGCATTTTCTCTGCAGCCGCATCGTTCGGAGACGTTCAAGCTGTCCAGCGATCCGCAATTTATCGAGAAAGTGCGCGACATCGTCGGGCTTTATCTTGACCCTCCGGACAGGGCACTGGTGATTTGCGTCGACGAGAAGAGTCAGATTCAGGCCCTCGACCGCACACAGCCGCTGCTGCCAATGCGACCGGGGCAAATCGAACGGCGTACGCATGATTACGAGCGCCACGGAACGACGACCTTGTTTGCCGCCTTCATTGCTGCTGCCACGGCGCAGACTGCGGTCAAAGCCGGCGAAGTCATCGGCAGATGCAAACCCCGTCACCGATCGAGCGAATTTCGCGCGTTCCTGGACGAGATCGAACGTAATGTTCCGGCTGGACTGGAGATCCATGTCGTCATGGATAACGCCTCGAGCCACAAGACCAAGCTGATACGAGATTGGTTTGCCAAGCGGCCACGTTGGCACATGCACTTTACGCCAACATCATCATCTTGGCTCAATCAGGTCGAACGCTTCTTTGCCCTGCTTACACAAAAGAAGATCAAACGCGGGGCTCATAGTGGTCAAAATCTGACGCTTGGTACCCGCTGAGCGATCGTCCGATGCCGCCCCATTGTCGCCGTTGCGCTGACTTTACTGCTCTACTAAGGTGTGCAGATGGAATGGCTGGCTATCGTAGGACCTCCTGCCATCTGGCTTAATGCGGTATTCGCCTCTCCTTACTTAAAGACGCACCGAGACGGCGTTTCGCTGTCGCTGTCGATTTTGGCCGGTTTACTGGCATTCGCCTATTTGAAACTCGGCGATCTGACTCTCTTTATCTGCTCGTGTTGTGCCTTGGGGGCTATGCTTTTTTCGATGCTCTTGCCGCCCCGCAATGCCGCGTTGAAGCAAAAATCAGTTACCAAGCGGAAGGTCCACTAACCACCATTCGATGCCATTCCCCAACGCGCTGTGCCGGGTACCAAGCGTCGGATTTCGACCAATAGTTCTAAAACAGCACTGATCAAGGACATCGAAAGCTTCATCGACAATCACAATGCTAATCCAAAGCCGTTACGCTGGACCAAGTCTGCCGACGACATACTCGCATCCATCGAACGCTTCTGCCGACGCACGCTCGATGCGAGGCAAGAAGGTGCATAGAAACTTCCGAATCACGACACTAGATCGGCGAGTCCGTGGAAAGCGTGAGGGGCTTCCAGTCGGCCAGTTCCTTGTCCAGCGACTGGAGCTTCTCTGAGACCAGCCGCAGGGCGTCCGAGCCGAGCAGCAGATGGGCCGGCGGCGCATCGGCATCGACCAGTTGCAGCAGAGCGGCCGCGAGCCTCGCGGGATCGCCGAGCTGCTTGCCGCTCACCGCCAGGCGCCGTTCGCGGATCGGGTCCATCAGCGCGTCATAATCCTCGATGCTCCGGGCGGAGCGCACCATCGAACGACCCGCCCAATCGGTCCGGAAGGAACCGGGCTCCACCGCGGTGACATGGATGCCGAGATGCCGGACCTCCTGGCCGAGGCTTTCCGAAATGCCCTCCAGCGCGAACTTGCTGCCGTGATACCAAGCGAGGCCCGGCAGCGTCATCAGGCCGCCCATCGAGGTGATGTTGAGGATGCGGCCCCGGCGCCGCCCGCGCATAAGGGGCAGCACCGCCTTGATCACCGCGACGGCGCCGAACACGTTGACCTCGAACTGCCGGCGCAGTTCGTCCATGGTCGATTCCTCGATGAGGCCCTCATGCCCGTAGCCGGCATTGTTCACGAGGATGTCGATCGCGCCGATCTCGCGCTCGATCCGGTCGACCACCGGCGGGATCGCCGCCTCGTCGGTCACGTCGAGCATCATGGCGTGCGAACGACCTGGGACAAGCGCCTCGAAAATCTTGCGATGTTCCTCGGTCCGGACGGTGCCCACGACGATGTCGCCCGCGTTCAGCGCCGCATCGGCGATCGCCCGGCCGAAGCCGGAGCTGACGCCCGTGATGAACCAGATGCGCATGGTTATGTCCTTCCGACCCGACGCCGGCCGATCCGGCGTCGCCCCATCGATCTAGCGGCGAACCGGAGATGAGATAATCGACTGGATTCGCATCGCGGTCCTGAGGTATTTTCAGCAATGCGTCCGATCGATCCCGGCGACCTCGCCAGTTTCCTCGCCATCGCCCGGCACCGCAGCTTCCGCCGGGCGGCCGACGAGATCGGCTGCACGCCCTCCGCGCTCAGCCATGCGATCCGCGTGCTGGAGGAACGGCTCGATGTCCGGCTGTTCAATCGCACCACGCGGAACGTAGCGCTCACCGAGGCGGGAGAGCAGTTGTTCGCGCGCGTCGCGCCCGCCTTCCGCGACATCGACGATGCGCTCGACGACCTCAACAATTTCCGCGGGACGCCGGTCGGCTCGCTCCGCCTGAACTGCGCGCGCTCGTCGGCGGAGATGGTCGTCCGGCCGCTGGTGAGCCGCTTCCTGGTCGACCATCCGCGCGTCGAGGTCGACATCGTCGTGTCGAACGCGCTGGTCGATCTCGTCTCGGGCGGCTTCGATGCCGGCGTCCGTTTCGGGGAAACGATCGCACAGGACATGATCGCGGTGCCGATCGGGCCTCGCCAGCGCTCGGCGATCGTCGCCTCGCCCGCCTTCCTGGAGACGCATCCCCGCCCGACGCGGCCGGAGGATCTGAAAGCGCTCCCCTGCATCCGCCTGCGGTTCGACAGCGGGCGTCATTATGCCTGGGAGTTCGAGCGGGGCGGGGTCGAGCTGGCCGTCGAGGTCGATGGCCCGCTCACGATGAACGACCAGTCGCTGATGATCGAGGCGGCGCTCGACGGCGTCGGCCTCACTTATGCCTTCGAAGGGCAGGTGGAACGGCATGTCGCCGAGGGCCGGCTGGTGCGGGTACTGGAGGATTGGTGCCCTTATTACAGCGGCTTCTACCTGTATTATCCGAGCCGCCGCCAACTCCCCGCCGCCTTGCGCGCGTTCATCGACTTCGTCGGAGCCGATACGAGCGACTAGACGGTCCGGAGGCGTGATCCGCGGTTCCGCGTGCCCGGCTCCTCGTGATGGACGAGGAGCCGGAGTCGACGGATTTTCAGTAAGTTCGGCAAAACTTTGATTATCCTGCCTCAGGAAACGCTCAGGCCCGCTTTGTAGCGATCCACCGCCTGCAGCAGGCCGGCGGCCTCGGCCGGGACGATGCCCGAATGGATGTCGTGGCCGGTCTGGTCCTTCAGCTTGAACGCCCAGCTGCGCTGCCGGGTGCCGGGCTCGTAGTCGGCGGCGATCTTGCGGACGGTATGCTCGTCCACCTCGAACGCCATCGTCTTGGACAAGGGGCAGTCGATCATGTTCTCGGTGGTCGGGCAGACGTCCGCCCCGTCCTGCGCCTCGCTCAGCACCACCTTCTGCAGCCCGCGCGGGCCGATATAATGGACCTGCTGATAGTCGCGCTGCGCGCCCCAATAGCGGAGCGCCTGACGGACCTCGAAACGGGTCGCGCCGGTCTTCTTGTCGACGATCGCGCGCAGGTGGTTGTCGTGGCCGAAGGGCTTCAGGAATTTCCAGCCCTCGCGATGCGCCTTCTCGGTGGACAGGGTGGCGTGGGATTCGAGCGCGTCGTCGTGCAGCGTCGTGGCCTGGGCGAAATCGGCCGGCGCCATGGCGAGCAGGGTGCGCGGCTGCCGCACCTCCGCCTGGGCGATCGTGGGCAGAGCGGGCAACAGCAGCGCGGCGGCGATGAGAGGGGCACGGATCATGGAAAGGGTCTCCGTGAGGCGGGATGCCTCGGTGCTCCTCAGCTAGGGATCGGGATTTGCCCGTCTCGCGCCGGATTGTAATAAATCATGTCTCGGAGGGTGCGCCCGGTCGCACGCGCCGGCGCTTCGCCCTAGATGGGCCGGGCCTTGGCGCTGCTGCCGGGTATGCCGTTGGTTTTGGGAGACACTGTTGCTGTCCGTGACGAAGGACGATCGCCGATGACCGCCCCCGCCGTCGTGCTGGTCGAGGACGATCCCGCGCTGCGCACGCTGACCGCGCGGGCGCTCCAGGAAAATGGCTACACCGTGCGGCCCTGCGCCACCGCGCCGGAAATGTGGCGGGCGATGGAGCAGGGCGCGGTCGACCTGGTGCTGCTCGACATCATGCTGCCGGGCACCAGCGGCATCGACCTGTGTCGCGCCCTCCGCCGCGAGAGCGAGGTGCCGATCATCTTCATCAGCGCCAGGGGCAGCGAGACCGATCGCGTCGTCGGGCTGGAGCTCGGCGCGGACGATTATCTGCCCAAGCCGTTCGGCACGCGCGAGCTGATCGCCCGCGTGCGCGCGGTGCTGCGCCGGGGCGGCATGGAGGACAGGCGCGCCGAACGGGGCCTGGGCATCATCGAGTTCGACGGCTATACGCTCAGCCTGCCGCGCCGCGAGCTGCTCTCGCCCGGCGGCGCCGTGGTGGACCTGACCGGCGCCGAGTTCGACCTGCTCGTCGCCCTGATCGACCATGCCCAGCGGGTGATCGCCCGCGAGCGGCTGATCGAGCTCTCCCGCACCCGCATGGGCGACAGCTCCGATCGCTCGGTCGACGTGCTGGTCAGTCGGCTGCGCCGCAAGCTGTCCGGCGAGGGCAAGGACGCGCCGATCATCACGGTGCGCGGCGTCGGCTACATGCTCAATGCCGGCGTCATCCGGCGTTGAGGATCTCGGTCGGCCTGCTCGGGCGGCTGCTCACCATCCTGCTGCTGACGCTGGCGGTGGAGTTCGTCGCCAGCACCATTCTCTACGAGCGATCGAGCCGCGCCCTGATCCGCAACGACGAGGCGCACCGGCTCGCCGAGCATCTCGTCGTCGCGCGCACGTTGATCGCCGACCGCCCCTGGCCCGAGCGGCCGGCGATGGCGGCGCGGCTGACCACCAACCGCTACGATGTCCACTGGGCCGGCCAGACCCGGCTGGCACCGGCCACCGCGGCCGAGCAGGGCGAAGCGTTCGACCGGGTGATGGAATGGGAGCCGAGCCTGGCCGGCAGCGACCTGCGCGTCCAGCTCGTCGCGGTGGGGCGGGAGGCGCAGCTGTTCGGCGCGCTCCGGCTGGAGGACGGAACCTGGCTGCGGTTCCGTGCGAGCGCCCCCGGCGACGACGCCCAGCCCGGCTGGCACCGCATCCTGCTCGCCTTCCTGCCCGCGCTGGTGCTGCTCGTGCTGAGCACATTGCTGTTCCGCACCACCTTGCGACCGATGCGGATGCTGGCGCGCGCGGCCGAGCGGGTCGGGCGCAGCAGCGGCCTGACCCTGCCGGAGGCCGGCCCGCGCGAGGTGCGCCGCGTGATCCGCGCCTTCAACGCGATGCAGGCGCGCATCCACCAGCTCATCACCGATCGCACGCAGGCGCTGGCGGCGGTGGGACACGATCTGCGCACGCCGCTGGCCCGCCTGCAATTGCGCACGGATACGATCGACGATCCGGTGGTGCGCCGCGCCTTCGAGGCCGATGTCGCCGAGATGGAGGCGATGGTCGGCTCGCTGCTCTCCTTCCTCGGCGGCGAGGACGATCCCGAAAAGCCGGTGCGCACCGATGTCGCGGTGATGGCGGCGACGATCGTCGACGACGCTGCCGATCGCGGAGCGGACGCCACATATGGCGGCGCGCCCCATCTGGAGGCGAGCATTCGCCCGGTCGGCTTCAAGCGGGCGATCGGCAATCTCGTCGAGAACGCGCTCCATTACGGCCATGCCGCGCGCGTCGCGGTGCGGGCGGAGGACGGCATGCTCGTCGTGCGGGTCGACGATGACGGGCCCGGCATTCCCGAGGATCAGCTGGACGCGGTGCTTCATCCCTTTTCCCGGCTCGATCCGGCCCGTAGCCGCAACACCAGCGGACTGGGCCTGGGCCTCGCCATCGTGGTGCGCGCGGCGGAGGCCGAGGGCGGCACGCTCGATCTCGCCAACCGTCCCGAAGGCGGCCTGCGCGCCGAACTGCGCCTGCCCTTGCGATAGGCGCGGGCGCCAGCAACATCCGGGCAAAACTTCCTTACACTCTCGCGGCAACGCAGCAAAACGCGCCGGCTATCTCCCTGCTGCGCCGCACCTTTCTGCGGCCTGTCTCCAAGGAGCATCCCCATGAACGAACTGATCGGCCGCGTCTTCCGGTTCGAGAAGGACGTCTATTCCAGCCGCAGCGAACTCTATGGCCGGCTCGCCTCGCGCGGCCAGTCGCCCAAGGCGCTGATGATCTCCTGCGCCGACTCGCGCATCGTGCCCGAGCATGTGATGCAGGCCGATCCCGGCGACCTCTTCGTCTGCCGCAATGCCGGCAACATCGTGCCGCCCTTCGCGACGCAGAATGGCGGGGTCACCTCCACCGTCGAATATGCCGTGATGGCGCTGGGCATCCGCGACATCATCGTGTGCGGCCATTCGGATTGCGGCGCGATGAAGGGCATAGCCGGCCCGGCGGAGGCGCTCGACGCGATGCCCAACGTCGCCGCCTGGCTGCGCCATGGCACGGCCGCGCGCGCCGTGGTCGACGCGAGCTATCCGGCGCTCGATCCCGTGGCACGGGTCCGCGCGATCAGCCTCGAGAATGTCGTGGCGCAACTCGCCCACCTGCGCACCCACCCCTGCGTCGCCGCCGGCATCGCCCGTGGCGAGATCGCGCTGCACGGCTGGTTCGTCGATATCCATGCCGGCCAGGTGCTCGGCCTCGACGGCGAGACCGGCCAGTTCACGCCGCTGCGCGAGGACGAGGATTTTCCGGTCGCGCTGCGTGCCGGCCGCCGCGTCGCCACCGACGCCCCGCTCGCGGTGGCGGCCGAGTGATGGGCGCGCTCCTGTCCAGGCTGACGGGCGGCGGCAATCCGACGCGGGACTTCACCGCCTCGATCGTCGTCTTCCTCGTCGCGATGCCGCTCTGCATGGGCATCGCCATCGCCTCCGGCGTCGCGCCGGAAAAGGGGCTGATCACCGGCATCATCGGCGGCCTCGTGGTCGGCGTGCTGGCGGGATCCCCGCTCCAGGTGTCCGGCCCCGCCGCCGGCCTCGCCGTGATCGTGTTCGAGCTGGTGCGGGATCAGGGCCTGTCCGCGCTCGGCCCCATCCTCGTCCTCGCCGGGATCATCCAGTTCGGCGCCGGCGTGCTCAGGCTCGGCGGCTGGTTTCGCGCGATCTCGCCCGCGGTGGTGCACGGCATGCTCGCCGGCATCGGCGTGCTGATCGTGGTCGGCCAGTTCCACGTCCTGTTCGATGCCAAGCCGCTCGCCAGCGGCATCGAGAATCTGTCGGCGATGCCCGGCCGCCTGTTCGGCCTGCATCCGAGCGACGCCTCGGGCGCGGAACTGGCCTTCGCGATCGGCCTGCTGACGATCGGCGCGATGCTGGGCTGGGAGAAATTCCGCCCCGCCGCGCTGAAGCTGGTGCCGGGCGCGCTAATCGGCGTGGTCGCGGCGACGCTGGTCGCCTTCCTCGCGGGCCTCGACGTCACCCGCGTCGCCGTGCCGAGCAACATCCTGAACGCGGTGGACGTGCCGGACGGCGGCTTCCTGGCGAAGCTCGCCGATCCCTCGATCTACGCGACCGCGCTCGCCATCGCCTTCATCGCCAGCGCCGAGACCCTGCTTTCGGCGGCGGCGGTGGACAAGATGCACGACGGCGCCCGCACCGACTATGACAAGGAGCCGCGCGCGCAAGGCGTCGGCAACCTGCTCTGCGGGTTCGCCGGGGCGCTGCCGATGACGGGCGTGATCGTCCGCTCCTCGGCCAACGTGCAGGCCGGCGCGACCTCGCGCCTGTCGACCATCCTCCACGGCACCTGGATCCTGGGGTTCGTCGCCCTGCTGCCCTGGCTGCTGCGCGAGATCCCGATGGCGGCGCTCGGCGGCATCCTCGTCGTCACCGGCGTGCGGCTGGTCAGCCTGAGCCATGTGAAGCATCTCTTCCACCGCTACGGCCCCCTACCCGCGCTGATCTGGGCGGTCACCCTGGTCACCGTGGTGGCGGAGGACCTGCTCACCGGCGTGCTCGTTGGCCTCGGCCTGTCGCTGCTGGAGCTCATTCCGCACGTCCGCAAGCTCAACCTCCGCGTCCACCAGCGCCACCACGACGAAGGCGGGGACGAGCATCATGTCGAGCTGCGCGGCGCGGCGACCTTCGTGACGCTGCCCAAGCTGACCAGGGCGCTCGACGCGGTGCCGGCCGGCAAGAACCTCACCCTTCATGTCGGCCGCCTCTCGGCGATCGACCATACCAGCGCGGAAATGCTCAACGACTGGCTGCAACGGCGCCGGGCGGCGGGCATGCGCATCGATCTCGCGGGCGAGAAAGGGCGCCTTCGCGGGCTCGCGGCCTGACCGCGCGGGCGGCTTCCTCAGGGGGGAAGCCGCCCGCGCATGCCCAGAGGTCAGGCCGTGGCCATCCGGGCCGATCGCGTCGAACCCCGCCGACCGCTCGCAGGCGGGGGGAACAGGCGCGACGGCCCGGATGCAGGAGGACCATCGGGGCCGACGACGAAGAGACTGTCGCCGGCTCGGCCCGCCATCACAGGGCGCCATATCCCGGCGATGCCGCCGCCGCGCCGCTTCCCACGGGCAGGTGCCAACAAGTCGGGAAGGCAGCCCGTCCATTCCCGCCCAGGTTTGCCCGTTCGTTCGAAATGCTCACTGCCCCGAAGCCGGTCGCTATTACCATCCGAGATCAGCTTGGCGAGACAGACGATGGCCGCCACCTGCTACCCGTTCTTCGGAGGGACTTACCAAGGCATGGCTGTCTCCGCGCAGGTAGCAGTATCGCTCTTGGGCAAGAGTATCAGCGGAAAACCGTGCCGAGGCTCATCTCCTGTTTTTTCCTCGCTTTGGCGCGGCGGACAGGATCGACCCAGCGGCCGATGCCGAAGGCCACAAGGAAGCGTAATAGTCCGGCCCCGAACAATAGGCGGGAGGAGAAACAGCGGAAAATAGATCGCGAAGCGAACTGCGAAGCTCATGCGTATCCGAAAGCGGACCGGGCGACGATGCGGTTCCATCTCCTAACTGGGCGATCGGTCATCAAGGACGGCCGCGGCATCGTTCCACGACCTGAGCTGGCGCATTCCCGAGGGCCGCTGGCCTGACCGGCTCCGGCCGCCCGCCCGCCCGATCAGGTCAGATAGGCGTGGACGATCGCCACCAGTTCCTCGCCCGCCTGTGTGCGCGGATCCTCGGGGCCGGCCGTGGGGTCGATCATATGCTCGCGGATATGGTCCTCGATGACCTCGGCGATGAAGCCGTCCAGCGCGCCGCGGCAGGCGGTCGCCTGCTGCAGCACGCGTGCGCACTCCGCATCCGAGCCCACGGCGCGCTCGATCGCATCGAGCTGGCCTTTCAACCGCTTCAGGCGATTGAGCAGTTTCTGCTTTTCCTTGGCGACGTGACTCATGGCGCATCCCGAGCTTGATACTATACCCCCGTAGGGTATATGGCCGCTGACGTCGAGTCGCCGATGGATGGCTCGCCGTGACACCGTCTCAGCGAAGGGGACAACCGCAACAATGCCCAGCGACAGTAGTCGACGGCCTGAGCCACTGGCGCCTTCGGAACGAGACTGAACCGTCTCTCCTCGGGCGCGCCAGTGGCGATACCGAGGTGTGGATATGACCGATACCACCGCGCGGCCGCTGCCGGCGCGCTCCTTCTCTCGCCTGTTTCGAGCGTCGCCGCCGAACCTGGCCGATCTCGTCACGTTCCTGCTGCTCGCGGCGGCCGGCGTCCTCATCGTGCGTGGGCTGACCGACGTCGCGCAGCCGCTTTCGCGCCTGTCGGTGCAGCCCGTGACGCTCGATCCGCGGGAATTGCCCGGCTACGCGCTGCGGACCACGCTCCGGATGTTCGCGGCCCTGGCCGCGAGCCTCACCTTCACCCTCGTCGTCGCGACGCTGGCGGCGCGCAGCCGGCGGGCCGAGCAGATCATCGTGCCGGCGCTCGACATCCTCCAGTCGGTGCCGATCCTCGGCTTCCTCACCTTCACGGTGACCTTTTTCCTACGCCTGTTCCCGGGCCAGCAGCTCGGCGCCGAATGCGCGGCGGTGTTCGCCATCTTCACGAGCCAAGCCTGGAACATGGCCTTCAGCTTCTACCAGTCGCTTCGCTCCGTGCCATCCGACCTGCAGGAGGTCTGCCATGGCTTCGGCCTCTCGTCGATGCGCCGCTTCCTGCGCCTGGAACTGCCCTTCGCCATTCCCGGCCTCGTCTGGAACGCGATGATGTCGATGTCGGGCGGCTGGTTCTTCGTGGTCGCCTCCGAAGCGATCACGGTCGGCAACACCACGGTCGCGCTGCCGGGCATCGGCTCCTGGCTGGCATCGGCCATCGCCCGCAAGGATCCCGCCGCCGTCGCGTGGGCGGTCGGCGCCATGGCCGTGCTGATCCTGCTCTACGACCAGCTCTTCTTCCGCCCGATCGTGGCCTGGGCGGACCGCTATCGCTTCGAGCAGACCGCCAGCGCCGATCGCCCCGGTTCCTGGGCCTACGATCTGTTCCGGCGCACGCGCCTGCTCCCCGCCCTCCTCGCCCCCGTCTTCGCGGTCGGCGATCTGCTGATGGCGCTCGACGGCGGGCCGCATCGTCGGACAGTCGCCAGGGACCGGGCGCCGAGCCGGATCGCCGACGGAGCGTGGAAAGCGGTCCTGGCGGCCCTGGTGCTGGGATCGGCCTGGCTGGTCATCGACTATGTTGGCCGCTCGCTCAGCTGGTCCGACACGGGCCGTGCCGTCCTGGCCGCGCTCTGCACCCTCCTGCGGGTCGTCGTGCTGATCGCGGTTGCCAGCGTGATCTGGGTGCCGATCGGCGTCTGGATCGGCATGCGGCCGCGCTGGGCGGAACGCTTTCAGCCGATCGCCCAGTTCCTCGCGGCGTTCCCGGCAAACGTGCTGTTCCCGTTCGTGGTGATCGCGATCGTGCGCTGGCATCTCAGCCCGGACATCTGGCTGTCCCCGCTGATCATCCTCGGCACCCAATGGTACATCCTGTTCAACGTCATCGCCGGCGCGAGCGTGATCCCGACCGACATGCGCGAAGCGGCATCGATGTTCGGCGTGCGCGGCCTGCAATGGTGGCGCCGGGTCGTCATCCCGGCCATCTTCCCCTATTACGTGACCGGCGCGTTGACCGCGAGCGGCGGTTCCTGGAATGCCAGCATCGTCGCCGAGGCGGTGTCCTGGGGCGACCGCCACATCGCGGCTTTCGGCCTCGGGTCCTACATCGCCGACGCCACCGCGGCCGGCGACTATCCGCGCGTCGCCTGCGGCGTCGCGGTCATGTCCGTCTTCGTCCTCGCCTTCAACCGGCTCGTCTGGCGTCCGATGTACGCTTTCGCCGAACGCCGCCTCCGTCTCGCCTGAGGAGCCTGCCCCATGGCCACCCGCACCATCGCCGCCCCACAGCCCCTCGTCGAGGTGCGGGCCGTCAGCCACCATTATGGCCGCACCAGCGGCGCCGGCCAGGTGCTCGACACTGTCGACCTGACCCTCAACACCAACGAGGTGGTCGGCCTGCTCGGGCGCTCGGGCTCGGGCAAATCCACGCTGCTGCGCTCGATCGCCGGCCTGCTCCGGCCGAGCGAAGGCGACGTCCGCTTCGTGCCGGGCGACGACAAGGCCGACCCCACGGTGGCGATGGTCTTCCAGACCTTCGCGCTTTTCCCCTGGCTCACCGTGCTCCAGAATGTGGAACTGGGCCTGGAGGCGCAGCGGGTTCCGGCCGAGGAACGGCGCACGCGGGCCCTCGCCGCGATCGATCTCATCGGCCTGGACGGCTTCGAGAACGCCTATCCCAAGGAATTGTCGGGCGGAATGCGGCAGCGCGTCGGCCTGGCGCGTGCGATCGTCGTGAACCCGTCGCTGCTGCTGATGGACGAGCCTTTCTCGGCGCTCGACGTGCTGACCGCCGAGACGCTCCGCACCGATCTCCTCGACCTCTGGTCGGAAGGGCGGATGCCGATCAAGTCGATCCTGATCGTCACGCACAATATCGAGGAGGCCGTGCTGATGTGCGACCGCATCCTCGTCTTCTCGTCCAATCCCGGTCGTGTCGCGGCCGAGATCAAGGTCGATCTGCCGCAGCCTCGCGACCGGCTCGATCCGACCTTCCGCGCGCTCGTCGACGACATCTATGCCCGCATGACGGCGCGCCCCGCCGCCCCGGCGACGGCATCGAAGGACGGCCTCTTCCCGGGGACCGGCATCGCGATGGTCCTCCCGCGCGTCTCGACGAACGCGCTGGCGGGCCTGATCGAGGAGGTCGATGCCCAGCCGCTCGACGGAAAAGCCAGCCTGGCCGAGCTGGCCGACAGCCTCCAGCTGGAAGCCGACGAACTCTTCCCCATGGCCGAGACCCTGCAGCTGATGCGCTTCGCCGAGTTCGCCGGCGCCGACATCCAGCTGACCGCCCTGGCGAGGCGCTATGCCCAGGCGGACGTGGACGGCCGCAAGGCCTTGTTCAAGCAGGCCCTGCTCGCGCACGTGCCGCTCGCGCAGCATATCCGCCGCATCCTCGACGAGCGCGCCTCGCACGATGCCCCCGGCCGCCGCTTCCGCGACGAGCTCGAGGACTTCATGTCGCCGGATTATGCCGACGAGACGCTCCGGACGGTTACCCATTGGGGCCGCTATGCCGAGCTCTTCGCCTATGATGAAGACGGCGATCGGTTCAGCCTGGACGATCCGGCGTGAGGGCCTCGCGCCTGTTCCAGGCCCCGCTTCTCGCGGCCGTCCTCACTGCCTCCAGCGTGCCCGCCCTGGCGGGCGACACCCCGATCGGCCTGCCCGACTGGCTCGCGGTCCATGGCCAGGGCACCTTCACGCTCCAGGGCACGCCGGGCTTTTCGTCGCCCTATCAGGGGACGAACAGCCTGATCCCGCACCAGCGCAAGGAAACGATCGACGCGACGCTCTATGCCGGCATCCGGCCGTGGAAGGGAGGCGAGCTCTGGGTCAATCCCGAGGTCGATCAGGGCTTCGGCCTCTCCAATACGCTCGGCGTCGCGGGGTTTCCGAGCGCCGAGGCCTACAAGGTCGGCAAGAAGCATCCTTATGTCCGGTTGCAGCGGCTGTTCTTCCGTCAGACCTTCGATCTGCGCGGCGACGAACAGAAGGTCGAAGGCGATCAGAACAGGTTCGCGGGGAACCAGACCTCCAACCGGCTCGTCCTGAGCGTCGGCAAATTCGGTGTCGGCGACGTGTTCGACACCAACACATATGCCCATGACCCGAGAGGAGACTTCCTCAACTGGGCGATCGTGGACGCCGGCAGCTTCGATTATGCGGCCGATGCGTGGGGTTATTCCACCGGCGCGGCCGCCGAATGGTATCAGGGGCCGTGGACGTTGCGCTTCGGCGCGTTCAACCTGTCGAAGGTCCCCAATGGCGAGACCCTGGAGAAAGGCTTCGGGCAGTTCCAGCTCGATGCCGAGATCGAACATCGCCACACGATCGCCGGGCGGGATGGCGCCGTGAGGGTGACGGTCTTCCGCAATCGCGGGCGGTTCGGCCGGTTCGACGACGCCCTGGCCCTGGCGGCCGCGACCGGGACGTCCCCCGATACCGCGTTCGTCCGGCGGCGTCAGACCCGCATGGGCGCCGACCTCAACGTCGAACAGGCGGTCACCGGCATTGTCGGGGTGTTCCTCCGCGCCGGCGTCGCGAACGGCCAGATCGAACCCTACGACTTCACCGACATCGACCGCACCGTCTCCGCCGGCGCCTCGATCGACGGCAAGGGCTGGGGCCGCGACGGCGACCGGATCGGCATCGCCGCCGTGGTCAACGGCATCAGCCGCGAGCACCAGCGCTATCTCGACGCGGGGGGCATCGGTGTGCTGGTCGGCGACGGCAAGCTTCCGCATCCCGGTGCGGAAGCGATCGGCGAAGTCTATTACGACTGGAAGCCCATCAAGGCGATCGACGTGTCGCTCGATTATCAGGTCGTCGGCAATCCCGGATACAATCGCGATCGCGGGCCGGCGCAGGTGTTCGGGATTCGATTGCACGGGCAATTCTAGGATCGGAGGCCGTCCGCCGGCGCCGATCCCCCGGGCACGGCCGTATTGCGCCGCCGATGTCCTTCATGCCACGGCGAAGATTACATTTGCGTCATCCGCGTTCCGCCGTTTGACAGCATGATATAGCGTATCATATCTGCTCGCCGTGCAGCACGGCGGACGCCAAGTTCCCCCGGCTCCTCAAGTATAATGTTATACCATAACAAGGGGTGATCATGCGTACCTCCCTCCTGTGCGCCTCGGCGCTTTCCATCCTTGCATTCCCGTCTCACGCCGCGCTGGCGCAGGACTCCGCATCCCCCTCCGCCGTGGTGCCGGATTCCGATCCGACCACGCCCGATCGCACAGCCTCCCAGCGGTCCGGCATCATCGTGACCGCCAGGAAGCTGGATGCCGCGCGGGCCTCGATCCAGCCATCGCTCGGCGCGACCAGCTACACGATCACCAACGAGGCCATCCAGGCCCTGCCGGGTGGCGACAATCAGCAGTTCAACCAGATCATCCTGCAATTGCCCGGCGTCGTGCAGGACGGCTTCGGCCAATTCCACGTCCGGGATGACCACAACAATCTCCAATACCGGATCAACGGCGTGATCCTGCCCGAAGGTCTCGCCGTGTTCGGACAGACGCTCAGCCCGCGGCTGATCAACAGCTTCAATCTGTTGACCGGGGCATTGCCCGCGCAATACGGGCTGCGTACCGCCGGCATCATCGATGTCACCACCAAGAGCGGTTTCGACGACAAGGGCTCGATCTCGCTCTATGGCGGCAGCCATGGCACGATCGAGCCGAGCGTCGAATATGGCGGCTCCTCCGGCGCGACCAACTATTTCGTCTCGGCGGACTATCGCCACGACAAGCTCGGCATCGAGAGCGTTGACGGTTCCTCGACCCCGCTCCACGATCGGACCAAACAGATCCAGCTGTTCGGCTATGTCGATCACATCATCGACGACGAGAATCGCATCTCCTTCGTCGGCGGCTTCTCCAACCAGAAATTCCAGATCCCCAATCCGGACGGCCTGCACGCCGCCGACGGCAATCCCGGCTGGAACGTCAACGGGCAGACCGATTTCCTGTCGAACGATCTCGACGAACGCCAGCTGGAGCGCACCGGCTTCGGCCAGCTGGCTTATCTCCACGACAGCGGGCCGCTCACCATCCAGGGCTCGGTGTTCGCGCGCTATTCCTCGCTCAAATACACGCCCGACGTGCTCGGCGAGCTGTTGTTCAACGGCCAGGCCCAGCACGCTTTCAAGAAGGACATCACCGAAGGCGCGCAGGTCGACGGCGCCTATCGCCTGTCCGACACGCACACGCTCCGCTTCGGTGCCCTGTTCGAGCATGATCGCGGCATCAGCCAGACGTCGACCGCCGTCTTTCCCGGCGGTTTCAACGACGATGGCAGCTTCGACCAGACCGGCCAGCCCGTCACCATCGTCGACAACAGCGCCAAGACCGAGACGACCGAGAGCATATACCTGCAGGACGAGTGGAAGGTCCTGCCGACGGTCACGATCAACCTCGGCGGCCGGTTCGACCATTATAAGGGCTATCGCGAACAGCAGCAGTTCAGCCCGCGCGCCAACATCGTCTGGCAGCCGACCCACATCACGACCATCCATCTCGGCTATGCCCGCTATTTCTCGCCGGCGCCCTTCGAGAATGTCGCGACGACCAGCGTCTCCAAGTTCGTGGGCACCAGCGCGGCAGCACCCGAAGGCCTGCCCGACACGACGCCGTTCGCCGAGCGCCAGAATTACTTCGACATCGGCTTCCAGCAAAAGGTCGGCGCGACCGGGCTCACCTTCGGCGTCGATGCCTATTACCGGCGCTCGCACGACCTGATCGACGAAGGCCAGTTCGGCGCGCCGATCATCCTGACACCCTTCAACTACCGGCGGGGCAGGATCCACGGCGTCGAGGCCAATGTCAGCTATGCCAAGGGGCCCTGGCTGTTCTATGGAAACTTCGCTTACGCCAAGGCGATGGGCAAGGACGTGACGTCGAGCCAGTTCGACTTCGATCCGGACGATCTCGCCTATATCCAGAACCACTATATCTATCTGGATCACGACCAGACCTTCACCGGGTCCGGCGGCCTTTCCTACGCCTTCCGGAGCGGTCCGCTCGCCGGGCTCAAGCTGGGCGGCGACATGATCTACGGATCGGGCCTGCGCGCCGACGGCGCCGTGCCCAACGGCGTCGCGCTCAAGAATTATGCCCAGTTCAACCTGTCTTCGAGCTACAAGTTCGCCGGGCCGGGGATCGAGATCCGGTTCGATGTCGTCAATGTCGGCGACAAGAAGTATGAAATCCGCGACGGCACCGGGGTCGGCGTCGGCGCGCCCGAATATGGCCCGCGCCGGGGCTTCTTCGTCGGCGTTTCGAAGGATCTGTGATGATGGCCGGCGCGTCCGGTCTAGATCACGTTTCGCGGCGGTTTCGGCACAAGCGCGCCGAAACCCTCCGCGGGTCCATCCTGGACGAGCTGGTCATCGAGATACTCGGCGTGACGAACGTGCCGCTCGGCGCCTATTCGATCGCCGAGCGCCTGCGGGAGAGACGCCGTTCCGGCAACATGATGGCGATCTACCGCTCGCTCGATCGCCTCTGCAAACGCGATGTCATCGAGCGGGTGGAAAGTCTGTCGGCCTATCGACTTCGAACCGCCGCGGGCGCGGTTCTGATGGCCTGCGCGCGCTGCGGCACGACCACGCCATTGCCGGTCGAGGCGGAATTCTCCGCCATCGACAAAGCGGTTCGCGACGCAGGCTTCCTGCTCAACAAGCTCGCCCTGGAGGCGGTCGGCATCTGCGCAAGCTGCCGAACGGACTGAAGCGCTTCACGGCGTCCTCTCCGCCATCGCGTGGCTCCGGAGTTTCATGTGGTGATCGCGTTCTTTCCATCCGGCGCGCTCGCTGTCGGCCTCGCAGCCAGCATGGTGACCTATCTCGGCGGCGTGACGACGTTTCGCCTGCGGCACAGGTTGCCGCTCATCCCCGCACTCGCCGCCGGGATCGTGGTGGGCGTGGCCTTGTTCGATCTGCTGCCCGAAGCGATCGAACTGGGCGCCGCTTATTACGGATCGCAGCTCCTGTTCGCCGTCGTCGCGGTCGGCATGATCGTCTACATGGCGATGGATCGCGGCTTGGAGGCCCTCCCCTCGCGATATGCCGTCGCGCGCCGTCATCTCGCACCCGCGAGCCTGACCCTCCACAGCCTCATGGACGGGCTCGGCATCGGCATCACGTTCCACCTGTCGTCCGCCGCGGGGGTCATCATGGCGATCGGCGTCCTGACCCACGACCTCGCCGACGGCATGAACACCGTGACGCTGAGCCTGGCGGCCAACAGCTCCCTGGTCACACACCGCTGGCTTGTCGCGAACAGCGTCGCGCCGGTGGTCGGCGTGGTCGCGGGCATGGGGATCGACATCGGCGATCGCGGGCTGGCGCCATTGCTGGCCCTGTTCGGTGGCGCATTCCTCTATATCGGGGCCTGTCAGCTGATACCGCGCGGGCTGGCCGCAAACCGGAGCCCCTCGACCGCCATCGCGATCGCGCTCGGAATGGCGTTCATCTACGCCGTGCTTCGCTGTGCGCAGCCATGACCCGAATGGGCGCGGAACCGCTCCGCCGGCAGCCCGCTCGTGTCGTCCCGCGATGATCCCGAACGGCTGCCTCCGGGGAGAGCCGCCGTTCGGGGGACAGCCGATCAGCCGGCCTCGGCCATCCACTGTACCGCATCCTCGCCCGCCGGGATCCTGAGCGGCGCATGCGGATCGGTCGCCGCCCGCCAGATCGCCTCCGCCACATCCGCGGCGCGCGTCACCGGGCCGCTATCCTCGCGGAAGTGGGCGATCATGCTTTCGATCAGCGGCTTGTAGTCGGGGTCGTCCAGCCCGCGCAGGTGCGGCATCGCATTCTCGCCGAAACTCGTCTCGGGCGAGCGGCCGGGAAGCACGATGTGGACGCGCACGCCGAACGGCTCCATCTCCACCGCGAGACTCTCCGTCAGCGCATTCACCGCCGCCTTGCTCGCGCGATAGACGCTGACCAGCGGCAGCGGCCTGAGCGTCGCCGTTGACGTGACGTTGATGATCGTGCCGCCGCGACGCGCGCGGAATGCCGGCAGGACCGCCTGCAGCATCGCCAGCGTGCCGAGGGTGTTGGTCTCGAACAACTGACGCGCCGTGCCGGGCTCGATCAATTCGATCGGGACGGCGGCACCGAAGCCCGCATTGTTGACCAGCACATCGATATCGCCGGCCCGCTCGACCGCGTTCGCGATACTCGCGGGATCGGTCACGTCGAGCGGCAGGATCGTGAGATTGTCGGTGGCGGGCAGAATATCGGCCTTGGGATGGCGCATCGTGGCGACGACATGCCAGCCCTTTTCGAGGAACAGCTTCGCGGTCTCGAGGCCGAAGCCCGAGGAACAGCCGGTGATGAAAACGGTCGACATGAGGATCTCCAACCTTGTTTGGGGCGATCCGAAGATGGCCATCGCGCGCAAGACCTTCTACAATCGCAGGTCCCGAATTCATTGGCGAAAGTCCTGATATGGCCGTCGATCCGCTGGCCGAGATCGTCACCCTCCTCCAGCCCTCGGCGAGTTTCTCCAAGCTCGTCGAATATGCCGGGCGCTGGCGCATCCGCCGCGACGTCGAGGGCAAGCCGGTATTCTTCGCGGTTCTGGAAGGCGGATGCCGGGTCGTGACGCCCGGCCGGCCGCCGATCGTCGTGCAGGCCGGCGATTTCGTGCTGTCGCCCTCGACCAACGATCAGGTGATCGAGAGCCTGGACCCGCCGCCGCATGGCATCGACATGGTGCCGCAGGAACTCGGCGAAGGCCGGTTCCGGATCGGGCGGCCGGGGGACGCCGTCAATCTCAGGATGCAGGTCGGGCTGTGCAGCTTCGTTTCGCCGGATGCCGGCCTGCTCGTCTCGCTGCTGCCGTCGATGGTCGTCGCGCGCGGCGAGCCGCGCCTCGCGCAACTGCTCCACCTGGTCGGCGACGAAACCCGCCAGGCGCGGCCCGCGCGCGAACTGGTGCTGGAACGCCTGCTCGAAGTGCTGCTGATCGAGGCCCTGCGCTGCGGGACGGACACCGCCGCCGTGCCGAGCGTCGCGCGCGGGCTCTCGGACCATCGCCTTGTCGCCGCGCTGCGCGCCATGCACGCGCGGCCGGCGCACGGCTGGACCGTCGCCGATCTCGCGGCCGAGGCGGCCATGTCGCGATCGGCCTTCTTCGCGCGGTTCAGCCGGATCGTCGGGCTGCCGCCGATGGAATATCTGCTGGCCTGGCGCATGGCGCTCGCCAAGCGCCTGCTCCGTACCCGCGAGCTGGCGATCGAGCAGGTTGCCGCGCGGGTCGGCTACGGATCGGCCGGGACGTTCAGCACGGCCTTCCATCGCCATGTCGGAATGCCGCCGATGCGCTATGCCCGGACGGCTTCGGATCAGCCTCTCGCGGTGACGACGACCCAGACGATCCAGCCGATCGCCAGGATCAACGCCGCCCAGATCAGATCGTAACGGCTGAACCTCGGCCGTTTTCCATCGCCATATTCGGCATGGCGATAGGTCTCCCGATCCGGCACGTCGGGCGCCCGGTCGTCCCTGTCCTGCGCGGTCAGGTCGACGCGCCGGCGCAGATACGCCCGGATGTCGATCAGGTTGGTGTCGGCCTCGTGGCCGTCGGGGATGTCGTGCTTGGGCATGCCAGGGGAGAATGTAATGCCGATCCGTGGAAATTCACCCGTCCTCGCCTAGGCGTTCGCCGCGAGCGCCCGTTCCGTCCCGAAGGCCAGCTCCAGGTTGATCCCGTTGGGATCGCGCAGCACGATCTGGGTGAGGCCGTCCACCAGGGTCGCGCGCCGGCGATAGGGAATGCCGAGCGTGGCCAGCCGCTCTTCTATCGCATCGGGATCGCGGCAATCGAATGCCACATGATCCATCCGGCCGCGATCGCCGATCTCCGGCACCGCCTCGCCGTCCATCGGCCTGTTGACGTGGATGATGGCGCGGCCGTCGGCATCGTAGAGCCAGGCATTGCGCCGCTGGTCCGCCATCGTCAGCGCGGGGCCACGCCGCAGCCCGAACAGCGTCTCGTAAAAGACCAGGGTCTCCTCGATCAGCGGCGTGCGGATGTTGATGTGGCCGATCCGGTCGATCATTCCGATATCTCCTGCCTCGCATCGTGGCGAACGAAGGCGTTCGAGGGACCTATCGCCCAGCCTTCGCGCGTGTGCCAGCCCTCTCGTCGCCCGCCGGTCAGGATGCGAGCGCGTCTCTCAGGATGTGGGAGAGACCTTCCACGGAATAGGGCTTGTGGAGCAGATCGAAGCCGTGCGTGCCCTCCTGCGCCAGTACCTGGCTGTAGCCGCTCGTCAGCACGATCTTGAGATCCGGATGGCGCTCGCGAAGCAGGCGGGCCAGTTCGATCCCGCTCATCCCCGGCATGATGACGTCGCTGAAGACGATGTCGAACGGCTGCGCGGCACCGTCGATGCTGGCCAGCGCGGCGGCGGCATCGGTCGCGAGCGTCGTGTCGAAGCCCAGATCGGTCAGCAGCGACGACGCGAACTCGCCGACCTGCGCATTGTCCTCCACGATCAGGACACGGGCATGCTCGCCCGCGCGAACGGGACGGGGCACGCGCGGCGCGGCGGGGATCGCCTCCTCCATTTCCTTCTCGGGAAGATAGACCGTGAAGGTCGTGCCCCGGCCGACTTCGCTGCTGACGCGCACCTCGCCGCCCGATTGCTTGGCGAAGCCGTAGACCTGGCTAAGGCCGAGGCCCGTGCCCTTGCCGACCTCCTTGGAGGTGAAGAAGGGTTCGAAGATCCGCTCGATCTGGTCGGCCGGGATGCCGCACCCCGTGTCGGAAATGGCGATCGTGACGAACGCCTCGCCGTCCGTGATGACGGCGCCCGGTATCTGGGCCGCGCGATCGACCGTGATGGCGAGTGTGCCTTCCCCGTCCATCGCGTCGCGCGCATTGACCACCATGTTGACGAGCGCGGTCTCGAACTGGCTCGGATCGGCCAGGACGAAGCAGGATCCGCAGCGCATCTCCGTCGTCACCTGCACGCGCGAGCCGACCACGGTGCGCAGCATGTCCGTGACCTGATCGACGCGCACGCTGGCATCGAACGTCTCGGGCTTGAGCGCCTGGCGCCGCGCGAAGGCCAGCAGCTGCCCGGTCAGGCGCGCGGCGCGATCGGCGGTGTCCGAGATCGCATCGATATAGCGGCGCCGCTTCTCGTCGGTCAGTTCGTGGCGGCGCAGCAGGTCGGCGGACGACCGGATGATCGTCAGGAGGTTGTTGAAATCGTGCGCGACGCCGCCGGTGAGCTGCCCGATCGCCTCCATCTTCTGGGCCTGCCGCAGCGCGTCCTCCACCCGCTCGCGTTCTACGATCTCTTCGGTCAGGCGGACGTTGGCGGCCGAAATCTCGGCGGTGTGCGCTTTCTGCTCGGTCAGATCCGTGACGATCCCGCACAGCATCCGGCTTCCGCCCTCCGGGGGAAGTTCGACGAAGGAGAAGAGGACGGCGATGGAGCGCCCCGTGGCATCGACGATCGCCGCTTCCGCCTTGCCGCCGCTCGTGCCGCAGGTCGCGATCAGCCGCGCGATCGGCGCGCGATGGCGGGCGGGAATATAATCGGTGAGCAGCTCGCCCACCACCCGCTCGCGCGGCTGGCCCAGCAGCGCCGCGAGACGCTGGTTGCAATAGAGCACGGTGCCGTCGCCACTGACGGTCACGGCGCCTTCCTGCATCTGCTCGATCAGCACGCGATAGGGACGGTCGGCGTTTTCGAGCGTGTAGACCTGCGTTTCGCCCGGGCCGCCCACCACCACGGCGTCGACGTCGCCGGACTGGATGGCGTGCAGCAGTTCGTCGGCCTCGACCAGCCGCGCCTCCGCCTCCAGGGCACGGCGGCGCCATTCCGCGGGATCGACATCCTCGGATGTGGCGGGCGGCCGGCTCACGCGCGCGGCAGCTCCAGACCCAGCACCACCCGGTCTTCGTCGGCCAGGTCGCCGATGATGCGCCGGGGCGGCTCGGGCTCGATGCGGACCAGTGTCGGCGCGGCGATCACCTGGCCGTCCCGCGCCGCCTCCGGGTCCGTATAGATGTCGATGATTTCGATGTCGTACCGCCCCGGCAGATGCTGTTCGCAGATGCGCCGGAGATTTTCGATCGCGCGTGTCGAGCGGGTGGTCGAGCCCGTGATATAGAGCCGCAGCACATAATGGGGCTCGGCCCGCTCCTGGCTCACGTCGTCACGCCATTGATCTCGAGCCCGACCAGAACCTTCTCGATGTTGGCGAGGTTGCCGATGATCCGCTTGAGCGGCGGCGGCAAGTGCCGGACCAGCGTGGGAATGGCGACCACCTGGTCGCGCGCGGCGAGTTCGGGCTGCTCGCGCAGGTCGATGATCTCGATCGAATGGCGGCCGGGCAGATGCTCCCGGCAGAGCGTCTGCAGATTGGCGATCGCCGCAAGCGACTTGGGCGTCTGCCCGGCGATGTAGAGGCGCAGGTTGAAATGTTCGTCGGCCTGGCCCGCCGTGGCGATCCCGCTCATTCCGCGGCTCCCCGGCGCGCGGCCATGGCGCTGCGATCGCCGACGAGGACCTGCTCGCGCAAGTCCGCCTGCCGGCCCAGCGCTTCGATCTCGGCTTCCTCGGCACCGAGGTCGGCCTCCAGCTCGGCGATCTGGCGGCCGATCGTCGCGCGTTTCCGGGCCAGGGCGCGCTGGCGGCGATCGACTTCCTCGGCGCGGGACACGGCCTCGGCCGCCTCGATCGCTTCCTGGTTGGCGCGGGCCGAGCCGGTGAGGACGCCGTCCGCGCCGACATAGACGTCGACCAGATGCACGCCCGAGTTCGTGATGAGATATTCCCGGATCTGATTGGAGTGCGACATGCCGCGCGCCTTCAGCACGTAGAGGCCGCGATTGCGTTCACCCGAGGCCTCGATGTCGCGGAGCGACAGCCAGCTGTCCATCAGCGAGGACATGCCGCTGTCGGACTGGGTGATCGTGCCGTCGCCTGCCGTCAGGCTGGTGAAATAGGCGGTCGTTCCCCGCGCCTTGAGCAGATCCACCATGCGAAGCAACGTCGTTTGCAATTCCACCTCGTCGCCGCGCAGGCTCGTGATCGGATCGAGGACAACGACCTGCGGGTCGAAATCGTTCACATCGCGCATCATGCGGGTCAGATGCATCTCGAAGCCGTAGAGACTGGGCCGCGCCGCCTCGAAGCGCAGCAGGCCCGCATCGACATGCGGTCGAAGATCGATACCGGCCGACAGCATGTTGCGCATGATCTGGGCGGGCGCTTCCTCGAAGACGAAGGCCATGGCGCGTTCGCCGCGCTTGCAGGCGGCATCGAGGAAATGCGCCGAGAGCGTCGACTTGCCCGATCCCGGCGCGCCCGTGACGAGGACGCTCGATCCCCGCCAGAAGCCGCCCGCGCCCAGCATCGCGTCGAGATCCGGCACGCCCGTGGGAACCACCTCGGACGACACCGCATAATCGAGGCCGGCCGACGTGACCGGCAGCACGCTGATGCCGCCTTCGTCGATGAGGAAGGGATATTCGTTCGTGCCGTGCGCCGAGCCGCGATATTTGACGACCCGCAGGCGCCGCGTGGTGATCTGGTCGATGACGCGGTTGTCGAGGAGGATCACGCAGTCCGAGACATATTCCTCGATCCCGTGCCGGGTGAGCTGTCCCTCGCCGCGCTCGGCCGTGATGATCGCGGTGACGCCCCGCGCCTTGAGCCACGCGAAGAGACGGCGGAGCTCGGCGCGCAGGATCGTCGAATCCCCGAAGCCGGAGAACAGCGCCTCGATCGTGTCGAGCACCACGCGCTTCGCGCCGGTCGAGCGGATCGCATGGTCGAGGCGGACGAACAGCCCCTCGAGGTCATATTCGCCGCTTTCCTCGATCTCGCTGCGCTCGACGCGCACGAAATCGAACATGAGCTTGCCGGCATCGACCAGCCCGGCCACGTCATAGCCCAGGGACGCCACGTTCGTGGCGAGATCCTCGGTGCGTTCCTCGAAACTCATGAACACGCCGGACTCGCCGAACTGTGCCGCGCCGTTCACGAGGAACGTCATCGCGAAGAGCGTCTTGCCGCAACCGGCGGAACCGCAGACCAAGGTCGGCCGCCCCGCGGGGAGGCCTCCGAAGGTTACCTGATCGAGGCCGGCGATTCCCGTCGGGCTCTTGTCGATCGCCTCTCCGGCGGCTTTGGGGCTTGAGAACATGAGGTATCCTAGATGGATAACTCGATTTTGTATCGCGGAATCAGGCAGGCGCGGGGCGCGGCCGGGGTCAGCGGCCTACCGTTCGAGATGCACGCCGCCGGCCCGCTAAGCCGCCTCGGGCCAGGCGGCCATCGCGGTCTCCACGATCCCGAGCAGATCCTCGCCAGGCGCGCCATCCCGGGCCTGGCTCGCCATGCCCTGGAACACGCCGAAGTAGAAGCGGCTCAGCCGCGCGACATCCACCGTCGGCGGCAGTTCGCCCTCGGCAACGGCGGTCCTCAGCCGCGAGGCCAGATGGTCGAGGCACGATGATCTGATCTCGCGGGCGACCTGGGCGATCGCATCGGGCCATGCGTCGCCAAGTCCGGCCAACGTCGACATGCAGCCGGCTGGCCCCGCCTCCGAGGCCGGCAACGCTTCGGTCGCGGCCAGCAGAAAGGCCTCGACGCCGGCGCGAGCCGTGGCCTTGCCCTCGAGCTTTGCCCAGACGGCGTTCCCGATGGTCGCGACGTAAAGGTCGAGCGCCTCGAGATAGAGGGCCTCCTTGCTCCCGAACGCCGCATACAGACTCGGCGAGCGGATCCGCATGGCCGCGCACAGGTCGTTCATCGAGGTCGACGCATAGCCCTTCGACCAAAACACACGCATCGCATTCATCAGCGCCGCCTCGCGATCGAACGCACGCGGCCTTCCCACCAGCGTCATCATTCCCCTTTCTGTGTCGATCGACACATAATGCCATTGACGTGGCGATCAACCCTCCTACCTAGTTCTGTGTCGATTGACACAGAAAGGGATTGACCATGTTGCTGACCGGAAAACGCGCCCTCGTCACGGGTGCAAGCAGGGGTATCGGTGCCGCGATCGCCAGGGCGTTGGCCGCCGAGGGCGCCGATGTGGCGATCACCTACGAAAAGTCCGCCGACCTGGCCGAGAAGGTCGTGGGCGAAATCCGCGCGCAAGGCCGCAACGCCGTCGCGATCCAGGCGGACAGCGCCGACGTCGCCCAGGTGCGGGCCTCGATCGCCCAGGCGGCCGATGCGCTCGGCGGGCTCGACATCCTCGTCAACAATGCCGGCATCCTGCGCCTCGCAAGCGTGGCCGACATCGCGATCGACGACCTGCAGGCGCTGCTCGACGTCAATGTCCGCGGCCCCATCGTCGCCACCCAGGCCGCGCTCCATCATATCGGCGAGGGCGGCCGCATCATCACGATCGGCAGCTATTTCGCGGACAGGATCCCGTCCCATCTCGTCGGCGTCTACGCCGCCACCAAATCGGCGCTGACCGCGTTCAACAAGGCGCTGGCGCGCGAGGTCGGCGGCAAGGGAATCACGGCGAACGTGATCCAGCCGGGCTCGATCGCGACCGACATGAACCCGACCGACGGCCCCTTCCACGAACCGCTCCGCGCGCTCGCCGCGAACGGCCGCTACGGCACGCCCGACGAGATCGGCGATGCGGTGGCGTTCCTCGCCAGCGACAAGGCCCGTTACATCACCGGCACGGAGCTGACCGTGGATGGCGGTGCCAACGCCTGAGGCGCTGGCCCTCCCTCCGATGCGACTCGCCGCGGCACGGGCCGCGGCGACAGGGCCGGCCGCTGGACTTGCTCCCCCTGCTCCGGCGGCCGGCCCGATTTCCCGGCACGGAGCGCCCCCGGCGTGTCGGCGACGCCCTCGCGCAGGAGCATCGACGTCGAGAGGGTCCGGGTCCGGCTGCGCAGGGCACTGGAACCAAGCGGGCGGAAGGATGTGGACGAGCGGGCGGCCTCGCTCCTCGCCGGTGATGTCGCCCGACTGTCACGATAGTTTCGCAATCGCGATCCAAAGCGGCTGGCTTGGAGACGCCCGGAACTTGACCATCTGCCCGCCTCATATCGTCCGATGGGTTTCGCTTCACGTGATCCCTCAGGAGCAGAAGGTCCGGGGGGCGTTGCGGCGTCTGGGCGTCGCCGAAAGCGATATCGACGACCTGATCCAGGATGCCTATTGCCGCCTGGCGGCGCTCCCGTCGGTCGACCATATCGATCGGCCGGGCGCCTATTTCATGCAGATCGTCAAGAATGCCTGGCGCGACAGCCTGCGGCGCGCCCGGATCGTCCGGCTCGAGGATTTTACGGAAAACGCGGCGCCGTTCGTCGAGGACAATGCGGCAGGGATGGAAGCCGCCGCGATCGCACGCCAACAGCTCGGGCTGATCGAGGCCCTGCTGGAGGCGCTGCCGGAGCGATGCCGGACGATCTTCACCTGGAAACGGATGGAAGGCATATCCCAGCGGGAAATCGCGAGGCGACTTGGCGTCAGTGAAAATGTAGTCGAAAACGACGTCCAGAAGGCGCTGCGCCTGATTCAGAAGGCCGTGCGGGGCGCCGCGGAAGAAGAAGAACGGGAAGAGTGGCAGGTTGACGATCGGTGGCGGAAAATCGGTTGAGGAACTCGAAGCCCAGGCAGCGGCCTGGGCCATCAAGCTCGATGCCGCGCCGGATCAGTCTCCCCCGGGATTGCAGGAATGGTGCGCGCAGGATCCCAAGCATGCCGGCGCCTTGCTGCGCGCGCAGGCGACGCTGGCCCTGTTCGATCCGATCGTCCAGGACGAAGATGGTCCCCTCGTGGAGAGACGGGCACCCGCATGGAAGCGGCTTGCCCTGGCAGGCGGCGGCGCGGCCGCCCTCGCCGCGTCCCTGGCGGCCCTCCTGCTGATCCGGTCGCCCACCGAGCACTATGAAACCCAGATCGGCGAAGTCCGCACGGTGGCGCTCAGCGACGGTTCGTCCGTCTCGATCGATGCCAAGAGCAGGATCGAGATCGCCTACAGCGCGAAGAATCGCGACGTGCGCATCCTGTCGGGCAAGGCGCTCTTCCACGCGACGCACGATCCGCAGCGCCCCTTCCGCGTCATCGCCGACGATGTCGTCGTCACGGACATCGGCACCATCTTCCAGGTCGTGGACGACGATCCGTCCGGCCATGTCGAGGTCCTGGTCACGCAGGGTTCGGTCCGCGTCGATTCCCCGGCGGGACAGCTCGATCTGACGACCGGCCAGCATGCCCGCTTCTCGAAGCTGGCGGGGACCGGACCCCGGCCGCGCCCGGTCCGCCTGGCCGCCGTGGATATCGACCGGGCGCTGGCATGGCGCGACGGCCGGCTCGAGCTCAACGGCGAGACGCTGGACAATGCGATCGCCGACATCAACCGGCACAGCCGCCTGCAACTTCGCGTCGACAGCGCCGCGCTCGGCCGGGAAAGCCTCTACGGCTCGTTCCGGATGGACGATGCCGCGGGGTTCGCCAGCGCCGCCGCGATGAGTCTGGGGACCGGGACGCATGTAGAGCCCGACGGGATCGTAATAGGCCCCGAAAAAAAACAACACGGATCGTAAGGAAACCACCTGCCCGGGCGTCGAGGAAGCGAGACCGCTATTTCGACCAACCCCAGGGGGGATTTCATGCGCACTTCGCTTCACCGGCTGGCCATTGGCTCGGCCGTTCCCGCCATCATGCTCGTGACGCCGGCCCTGGCCCAGTCCGCCAGCTTCGACGTGCCCTCGCAAGACGTGGCCAGCGCCGTGCGCCTGTTCTCTCAGCAGGCCAGGGTGCAGATCATGGTGTCCGGCCATGTCGCGGAGGGGCGCCGCACGCAGGCGATCAGCGGCGCGATGACGGTCGACCAGGCGCTCGGCCGGATGCTCGGCAAAACGGGCCTCACCGCCCGGACGACGGGCGCGGGCGCCTATGTGATCGTGGCGGACCCCGCCGCCGGTGCGCAGCCCACCCCCGTGGCGGACGCCGACGCTCCGGCGGAGGCGCCCGCCCCCGAAATCGTCGTCGTCGGCAGCGGCCAGTCGCGCTCGGTCTCGACGCTCACGCCCTCCGGTCTCGATGTGCTGCCACCGGGCACCAGCCTGCAAAAGTCGCTGAACTTCCTGCCCGGCGTGATGGCGCAGTCGATCGACGCGCTGGGGCTCAACGAGCAGTCGATGACGCTGCAGATCCGCGGCTTCAGCACCACCCATCTCGGCTACACGCTGGACGGGATGCCGCTCGGCGACGGCTCCTACAACAATTACAACGGCCTCAGCATCAGCCGCGCGCTGATCTCCGACAATCTCGGCGGTGCCGAGCTGGCCACCGGCATTGCGGGCCTCGGGATCGCGTCCACCAGCAATCTCGGCGGCGCGGTGACCTACAGGAGCAGCGACCCCAAAAAGCATATGGGGCTGGACGTCAGCCAGACCTTCGGCAGTGAGGACGGCCTGCGCACCTTCGCGCGCTTCGACACCGGCGAGCATGCCGGTTTCTCGGCCTATCTCTCCGGCCAGTACACCCAGCAGGACCTGTTCGTGAACCAACGCGCCTGGAACAAGTCCACCGAGAAGCAATTCAACGGCAAGGTGAAATACGCTTTCGACGGCGGCACGATCACCGCCTTCGGCGACGTATCGCGCACCAACCAGGCCGACGATCCCTATATGTCGAAGGACATGCTGTCGCGACTGGGCTGGGATTGGGGCGGTTATGCGCCGGACTGGAACTCCTACCTCGGCGTCGCCGCCTGCTCGGTGAAGGGGACGCCGGTGAAATGCGCCGCGGCACCCTCGCCGCAGAAGAATGCGGACGTCACCTTCACGAACGGCCAGATCCTGCGTGACGACAACCTGTTCTACGTCGCCGGCGATTATGACCTGACCAGCCATCTCCACGCCCACCTGCAAGTGTATCACCATACCGACAAGGGCGACGGCAACAACTGGATCGCCGGCCTCTCCACACAGGGCACGGCGACCGCCGCCGACGACCTGCCGGTCCAGATCCGCGACACCCGCTATTCGATCAACCGCACCGGCGTGCTCGGCCATCTGGACTGGACGGTCGCCTTCAACACGCTGGAGGCGGGCTTCTGGGTCGAGGACAATAAGAGCAGCGCCGCGCGTTATATCTGGGCCAATGTCACCGGGCCGTTCAACATCGGCCAGTTCCTGAGCGGCACGCCCGATCTCGCCCAATGGGTCCAGCAGACCAAGTGGAAGACCCAGCAATTCTACGCGCAGGACACGATCTCGCTGTTCGACGACGCGCTGACCATCGATTTCGGCTTCAAGAGCAGCTATTCGCGCTCGAAGGCCGAAGCGGAGCCCGGCATCGCCGCGACGACGCCCCCGGCTTCCACCCAGTTCGCGAGTGGTACGTTGATCGGCAAGGACCATTTCCTGCCGCAGGTGGGCGTCAACTGGAAGATCGCACCCGGCCACGAGGTCTATGCGAGCTATTCCGAGAACATGGCCATGTATCAGGGTGGCTTCAAGCTGGGGCCGCAGTCGGTCACGCAGAGCGTGTGGGATGCGCAGGGCAGCACGCTGACCCCGGAAACGTCCAGGAGCGTCGAGGGCGGCTACCGCTATGTCGGCGACCACCTGCAGGTCTCGCTCGCGGGCTATTGGGTGAAGTTCGACAACCGCCTGCTCCAGTACAATCCCTGCCCCACCAACCTCCAGCAGAATCCGGGCTGCGGCAATTCCTTCCACAATGCCGGCAGCGTCACCAGCCGGGGCATCGAACTCGGCGCGCTGTGGCGGCCGCGGCACTGGCTGAGCTGGTACAATTCGGTCTCGCTCAACAAGACCACCTATGGCGACGACCTCAATTGGTGCACGACCACCTGCGTGCTCTACGATACCAAGGGCAAGCAGCAGGTGGATACGCCGAAGACCATGGTCTCCAGCGTGCTGACCCTGAAGGAAGGCGGCTTCTCGGCCTCGCTGCAGGGCAAATATACCGGCCGGCGCTATTATACCTACACCAACGACCAGAGCTTCGGCGGCTATCTGACGGTCGATCTCGGGATCGGCTACGATTTCGGCCATGTCGGCATGGTCAAGGATCTCAAGCTGGCGCTGAACGTCACCAACCTGACGAACAAGCGCTACGTCGCGAATTTCGACAACAGCGTGTTCGCGCCGACCGATCCGACCGGCGCGCTGCTGGTGGCGCACTCGTCGGCGCCGCGCCAGTTCTTCGGCACGATCAGCGCCGGTTTCTGATCGGCCTCGCCTCTTCCTCGCGCATAGTGGCGGGGAAGAGGCCGATGGCCGGCCTTGCGGGAAGGGAAAGCGTTCGATGAAGCTCGTATCCGCCATCGGCCTTTGCCTCCTGGTCGTTTCGCCGGCCTTGGGGGCATCATGGAGCGTCACGACCCCTCATCTCGACACCAGCGAGGGTGATGTCGCCGTCGACCTGAACGGCGCGCGCTTCGTCAACCACGGGCTCGTCGGCGTCGGACGGCTGAGTGCCGATGCGCGGGACTTCGCCGGCGAGACGCTGGGCTCCTTCTCCGCGATGGCGGTCGATCTCAAGAGCTGGAAACGGCTGCCCGACGGAAGCTATGCCGGCCGGATCACCACGCTGCCCGATCGCGGGCCGAACGATGTCGGCACGGTCGTCGGCACCATGAACTATCGCAACCGGATCAATCGCTTCACGATCCGCTTCAAGCCTTATGCCGGCACCGCCGACCTGCCGCAGGCGCCCGGCTCGCAAAACCAGCTAGCGCTCGTTCCCGCGGGCGGCCTGTTCCTCGCCGATGCCAAGGGCGTGCCGATGACCGGCATGGATCCGGGCCACCATGTCGTCGTGCGGGGCGGCGTGCCCCTGCCGGTCGTCGCCAGCGGCGAGGCCGCGGGCCGGATCAGCCTCGATTCCGAAGGGCTGGCCTATGCCCCCGACGGCAGCTTCTACGTCTCCGACGAATATGCCGCCGCCATCTATCATTTCGACGCGAAGGGCCGGTTGACCGGCGTCATCCCCGCCGTCCCCGCCTTGATGCCGCGGACGAACGGCAGGATCGACTTCAACAGCGTGAAGCCCGGCGATAGCGGCCGGCGCAACAACCAGGGGCTGGAAGCGCTCTCGATCACGCCGGACGGCAGGAGACTGGTCACCATCCTCCAGTCCGCGACGGTGCAGGACAGCGACGGCGATGCGCAGCAGACGCGCAATGTGACGCGCATCCTCGTCTATGACATCAGCAAACAACCCACGCCGCGTGCGCCGATCGGACTTTATGCGCTCGAACTGCCGGTCTATACGAATGCGGGGGACGGCGGACCGGCGGACCGCACCGCCGCGCAATCGGAGATGGTGGCGCTGAGCGATCATCAATTCCTGGTGCTGGCGCGCGACGGCATCGGCCGCGGCGCCACCGCGTCCCCGTCGAAAACGCCGGTGGTGAAAAGCATCCTCATCGTGGACACGGCCGGCGCGACCAACCTGGCCGGCACCCGCTACGAGACGGGGATCGAGCCGGTAGCGCATGCCGGCCATGTCGTGGCGACCATCACGCCGGCCCATTCGGCCGAACTGATCGACATGCTCAACCCGGTCCAGCTGCGTCGCCTCGGCATGAACCTCGACACCTTGCCCTCGACGCCGACCACGCTCTCCGAGAAGCAGGAGGCCATGGGTCTGTTGCCCGCTCTCGATCCGAAGGCACCGGACGACTGGTTCCTGCTGATCGGCAACGACAACGACTTCGAGGCCGGGAACGGCTTCGCCGACGGCATCCATTTCGACGCATCGCTCAGCGGTCCGCACGGCACCGGCCTCAACGACAATGTCATTCTCGTCTACCGGCTGACGCTTCCGCGCCCGTAGGCATGATCCGCGCGGCGGCTCACAGCCTCGCCAGGCGGCCGCCATCGACTAGAAGCGACGCCCCGGTCACGAACCGCGCCGCGTCCGACGCCAGGTACAGCGCCGCATCGGCGACATCGCGGGGCCGGCCGATATCCTCGGGCGCGATCACTTCGGCGCCGGATGCGATGTTGGGGCTCGCCCGGAGCATCGGCGTATCGATCGCGCCGGGGAGGATGGCATTGGCGCGGATGCCCCGCGCGCGCCCTTCGATGGCGGTCGATCGGGTCAGGCTCTCCAGCGCCGCCTTGGCCGCCGCATAGGGCGCGACCAGGGGCGACGTCTGGCGAGCGTGAATGGAGGCGATGTTCACGATCGCGCCGCCATCGCCCATGTGCCGCAGCGCCTGCGTCGTGAGGAACGCCGCGCCCAGCAGGTTGACGTCGAGCAGGCGCCGCCACTCCGCGCCGCTGATGTCGGCCAGGCGCTTGTAGATCATCATCCCGGCGACGTTGACGAGGATGTCAAACCCGCCCAGCCGTTCGCGGCATTGCCCGATCGCGTCGCCGACGGCGGCCTCGTCGCCGACATCCACCCCGAGCGAGACGACGCCGGGCGCGCCGAGCCCGCGCAGGCGATCGGCGACTACGCCGTCGTCCGCCTCGAGGTCGAGCAGCATGATCCCGGCGCCTTCGCGGGCGAATCCCTCGCAGCAGGCCAGCCCGATGCCGCCCAACGCGCCGGTGACGACGGCGACCTTGCCTGCGAACCGCATCACCACTCCCGCAGGCTCCCATCCTTGCCGCGCCAGACCGGATTGCGCCAGCGATGCCCGCTCTTCGCGGCCTCCCGCACATGCGCCTCGTCGATCGCGACGCCAAGCCCGGGGGCGCTCGGCACCGCGACGCTGCCGTCCGCGATGTCGAACAGGCTCGCATCGAGGCAATAGGTCAGCAGGTCGGCCGCGGGCGAGTTGTAATGGATGCCGAGCGACATCTCCTGGATGACGAAATTGGGCGTCGTGGCCGCGAGCTGCAGGCAGGATGCGAGCGCCAGCGGCCCCAGCGGGCAATGCGGCGCCACCGCCACGTCATACGCCTCCGCCATGGCGGCGATGCGCCGCCCTTCCGAAATGCCGCCGGCGTGGCTCAGATCCGGCTGGACGATGTCGATCGCGCCGAGCTCGAACAGGCGCTTCAGATCCATGCGCGTATAGAGCCGCTCGCCCAGCGCGATCGGCACGCTGGTCTGCCGGGCCAGCTGCGCGATCGCTTCCGGATTGTCGGAAAGCAACGGCTCCTCGATGAAGAGCGGCCGCAGCGGCTCGAGCGCCGCGATCAGCTGGCGGGCCATCGGCTTGTGGACGCGGCCATGGAAATCGATGCCGGCGTCGATGCCGGTCTCGCGCACGAGCTGGAGCCGCTTCACCGCATCGTCGAGCGCCGACGGGCTGTCCAGCCAGCCGAGTTCCTCGGTGCCGTTCATCTTGACCGCGCGGAACCCCTGCGCCTTGCGCGCCGCGGCGGCCTCGGCGACGTCGTCGGGGCGATCGCCGCCGATCCAGGCATAGACGTCGATCCGCTCGCGCACCTGCCCGCCGAGCAGCTGCCACACCGGCACGCCGAGGCGCTTGCCCTTGATGTCCCACAAAGCCTGGTCGATGCCCGAGATCGCCGACATCAGCACCGGCCCGCCCCGATAGAAACCCAGGCGATAGAGCGTCTGCCAGGCATCCTCGATGCGATCCGCGGGCGCGCCGATCAGCCGGTCCCGCGCGCCGTCGATGGCGCCGGCCACCGCCTCGCCATGGCCTTCGAGGCTCGCCTCGCCCCAGCCGACCAGACCGTCGTCGGTCTCGATCCGGACGAACAGCCAGCGCGGCGCGACGAGGAAGGATTCGATCTGGGCAATGCTACTCATGAGACGGACGGGTCCTGCTGCTGCGCTGCTGGGCGGAGGAAATGGAGGAGAGAGGCGCCGCGCAGGCTGCCGGACTGGCGGAGGCGATCGAAGATCACCGCCGCGAGCAGGATGCCGCCGCGCACGACATATTGGTAGAAAGTGGGGACATCGAGCAGGTTGAGCGCGTTCTGCGCGGCCCCCATGATGAACACGCCGATGACGACGCCCGCGATGGTGGCGACGCCGCCGGAGAGCGACACGCCGCCCAGCACGCAGGCGGAGATCACCGCGAGCTCGAGCCCCTGGCTGGTATTGGGCTGGCCCGAGGTGATCCGCGCCGCCAGCACGATGCCCGCGAGCGCGGCGACGGCGCCCTGCACCACGAACACGCCGATCCGCACCCGGCGGACGGGGACGCCGGCCAGCCGCGCGGCTTCGGGATTGCCGCCGATCGCCAGCACGTTGCGGCCGAAGACGGTGCGGTTGAGCAGGATGCCGAAGCCGATGAAGGCCGCCAGCATGATCCAGATCGGATAGTTGATGCCGAACAGCGTGCCCGAACCCAGCACGTAGAAACGCTCCGCCGGGATCGACACCGCCTCCCCGCCGGATACGAGGAACGCCAGGCCACGCACGATCTCCATCGTCGCCAGGGTCACGATCAGCGAATTGACCTTGAGCACGGCGACGACCCAGCCGTTGAGGAGACCGACCAGCGCGCCGGCCACGAGCCCGGCGAGAATCCCGAGCGCGACGCTGCCGGTCTGGCCGATCACGACGGCGGTGAGCACGCCCGAAAGCGCCGTCACCGATCCCACCGACAGATCCACCTCGCGCAGCGCCAGGACGAGCATCATCGTCGTCGCGATCGTGCCGACGAGCGTGACCGACAGCACCAGCCCGCGCATGTTGCGCAACCCCAGAAAGTCCGGAACCAGAAGCCCCAGCGCCGCGAAGACGACGAGCAGCAGCACCAGCGGACCGAGGCTGCGGAGAAGGGAGGCAGAAGCGCGCATCGCGAATCCTAAAGATCGACCGGCCGCCGCCCGGCATCGGGCAGGGCCAGGCGGAGCAGGGTGTCGGAGGTGGTTTCGGCGCGGGGGACGATGCCGGCGACGGTGCCTTCGCGCATCACCACGATGCGATCGGCGACGCCCATCACCTCCGGCATGTCGGACGAGGCGAACAGGATGGTGCGGCCTTCCTCGGCCAGCCGGTACATATGGGCATAGATCTCGCTGCGCGCGCCGACGTCGATGCCGCGCGTCGGCTCGTCCATCAGCAGGATGCGGGCATCGGCGGCGAGCCAGCGCGCGATGATCGCCTTCTGCTGGTTGCCGCCGGACAGGGTGGCGATCGCGGTCGCGGCCGACGCTGTCTTGACCCGCATCAGATCGATCAGCGCGCCCGCCTGCCGCGCCTCGGCCCGGTCGTCGACCAGGGGCCGGCCAGCGATGTTGCGGCGCGCGAGGGCGATATTCTCGGCGACGCCGGCAAGCGGGATGATCGCCTCGTCCTTGCGATCCTCCGGGCACAGCGCCAGCCCGGCGGCGATCGCGCGGCGCGGATCGCCGGGCGGAAGCGGAATCCCGCCGATCGCCACCGTCCCGGCCGTCACCGGCACCGCTCCGTACAGCAACTTGAACAATTCGGAGCGCCCCGCGCCGACGAGCCCGAAGAAGCCGAGGATCTCGCCCTCGTGCACCTCCAGATCGATCGGCCGGCGCAGGCCCGGCCCCAGCAGCCCGGCGATCCGCAGCGCGACATCGCCCCGCGGCCGGTCACGATAGGCATAGATGTCCGCGATCGTGCGCCCGGCCATGGCGGTGATGAGGCGATCCTGGGACAGCGCCGGCATATCGGGAAAATCGCCGGCGTGACGCCCGTCGCGCAACACCGTGACGCTGTCGGAGATTTCGAACACCTCCTCCATGCGATGGCTCACATAGAGGATCGCACGCCCGTCGCGCCGGAGATCGGCGATGATCCGCATCAGCGTGCGAGTCTCGGTGGCGGACAGCGAGCTGGTCGGCTCGTCGAAGGCGATGATGCGCGCGTCGCGGGCCAGCGCCTTGCCGATCTCGATCATCTGGCGCTTGCCGATCGGCAGCGTGCGGACGCGCGCGTCGGGATCGATCGTCTCGCCCAGCCGCGCCAGGATCGCCTCGGCCTCGCGCCGCGCGGCCGTGCGATCGACGAACCCGCCCCGCGACGGCATGCGACCGAGCAGCAGATTTTCCGTCACCGTCAGATCGGGCGCGAGATGCAGCTCCTGATGGATGATGGCGATCCCGGCCGCCTGGGACTCGCGCGGGCTCGCGAAGGCCAGCGGCACGCCGTCGATCCGCAGCCCGCCGCTGTCCGGCCGGTATTCGCCCGCGAGAATCTTGAGCAGGGTCGATTTGCCCGCGCCATTCTCGCCCATCAGCGCCCGGACCTCGCCGGCACCGACCGAAAAGGACACGTCGTCCAGCGCGACGACGCCCGGAAAGCGCTTGCCGACGCGATCATAAGCGAGGCACGCGGTCACGCGGCCTCCGCCGCCAGCAGCCGCCGATAATTGCCGCGGTCCATCGGCGTGCCGGTGGTCAGCGTCACGGGCGGCGGCGGCACGTCGTGTGCGATCCAATCGTACATCATCGCCGCGGTGTCGTAGCCGTGGCGGCGGGGGCTGAGCAGGACAGAGGCGTGGAAGCCGGTCGGCTCGGTCCTGGCGAATTCGGCGACCGCGACACCCGAGCCGCCGATGCCGATGCCGACGACCGATCCCGCATCCAGCCCGAGCCCTTCCGCCGCGCGCACGCCGCCGACCACGCTTTCGTCGTTCATGCCGAGGATGATCCAGCGGCGGATGGCATGGCGCTGGGTGAGCACCGGATCGGCGGCGGTGAAGCCACCCTCGGTATCCGTGGTCCGCTGCGGCGCGCTGTAGACATGAGTGGGCGCCACGCCGCCGGCGATCGCCGAACGCACGCCGCCCGCCGTCCGCTCGCGGCCGGTGTCGAGGCTGTCGAACGCGATGCGCAGCACGCCCACCTCGCCGAGCGACCAGCCGCGCCGCCGCGCCTCGTCGATCGCGAGCTGTCCCGCGAGTTCGCCGATCGCGGCGGCCGAGATGCCGAGATAGGGGACGGAGACGATCGGCTCGCCATCCGGGCCGATCAGCCGGTCGTCCACCGCCAGCACCTTGAGCCGGTTCGCCTCCGCGCACAGCCGGATCGCGGTGCCGAGATTGGGATCGGGCGTACAGATGACGAACCCCTGCGCATAACGCGCGTAGAGCGTGTCGATCGCGCTCAGCACCCGGTCGCCATCCTCCGCGCCGATCCGCAGCAGCTCGAACCCCTTGTCCCGCGCGGCCTCGCTCGCGAAGCGCCATTCGTCCTGAAACCATTGCGCCTCGGGCTGCTTCACCAGGAAGCCGATCCGGATCCGCCCGTCCGGCCGCGCGCAGCCGCCCAGCGACGCCACCGCGCCGAGGGTGGCCGATCCGGCCAGAAAATGGCGGCGTGAAAACAAGAATATCCTCCCTGGAGGCGGTTTCGCGCCGCTTCCTCTGCCAGGCCATTATGCGCGGCTTTTCATTCGGGTCAAGATTAAGTAATATAAGTCAGCTTAGAAAGGAGAGGCATGGGGCAATTTCGCATCGTGACGCGCGAGGGGCGCGATATCCTCGGCGAGGGGCCATCCTGGTCGGCGGCGCGCAACAGCCTGTTCTGGGTCGATATCATGGCGCCGGCATTGCGGAGCTTCGATCTCGCGACGGGCGCGATGCGAAGCTGGACGATGCCCGAGCGCATCGGCTGGGCCATCGAGCGGCAGGATCGCGACGACCTGATCGTCGGCCTGAAAAGCGGCTTCGCCACCCTCAGCCTCGATCCCTTCGCGCTCCATCCGATCGGCGATCCCGAACCCGAGCGCCCGCACAACCGGCTGAACGATGCCAAGGTGGACGCGCGGGGCCGGATCTGGGCCGGCACGAAGGACGATCGCGACGAGCAGCCAACCGGCGCCCTGTACCGCCTCGATCCCGATCTCACCTGGTCGCGCCACGACGACGGCTATACGGTGACCAACGGACCGGCCTTCGCCCCAGACGGCCGCATCCTCTATCATACCGACAGCGGCACGCGGACGGTCTTCGCCTTCGATCTGGCGGCGGACGGATCGCTTTTGGGAAAACGGGTCTTCCTGCGCTTCGAGGCGGCATGGGGCTATCCCGACGGCATGACCACGGATGCCGAAGGCGGCCTATGGATCGCCCATTGGGGCGGCGGGCGGATCAGCCGCTTCCATCCCGATGGGCGCCTCGATCGCCAGATCCGGCTGCCCGCCACCAACATCACCAGCATTGCCTTTGCCGGCGACGGGCGCGACCGCATGTTCGTCACCTCGGCCTCGCTCGACAGCCCGAATAGCGAGCATGACGGCGCCTTGTTCGAAATATTCACGGGCGCGATCGGCCTTTCCGCGCCGCGGTTCGCCGGATGACCGCCCTGTCGACCGACGGTGGATTCGATGCCGCACCCTTCCTGCAAAGCAGGGTGGGGCGTGTCTCGACGATCATTGTCTTGCGCTCGCGCGAAAAGCGGGCGACTCATCGATCATGAGCGACAGTTTTTCCCGATCGAACCGCGAAGGGCGGAATCTCACCACCACCATCACGCAGGATCTGGGCCGGGCCATCGTCACCGGCAAGTTCAACGGCATCGCCTTCCCCTATGAGGCGGATCTCTGCAAGCAATATGGCGCGAGCCGGCCCGTCCTGCGCGAGGCCGTGAAGATGCTGACCGCCAAGGGTCTGCTCTCGGCCCGGCCGCGCCAGGGCACCTCGGTCCAGCCCGAGGACCAGTGGAACCTGCTCGATCCCGATGTGCTGCACTGGATGCTCGAACGGAAGTTCACGATCGAGCTGATGGTCGACTTCACCGAGGTGCGGCTCGCGATCGAGCCGCGCGCCGCCGCGCTCGCCGCGCGCCAGGCCTCGGACACGCAGATCCGGAAGATCACCGATGCGATCGAGCGGATGGTGGCGGCCGACGCCGGCGACGACGACGCCCTCGCCGCCGACATCGCTTTCCATGTGGCCGTGCTCGAAGCGTCCAACAACCGCTTCTTCCGCCAGTTCACCGATCTGGCCGAGGCGACGCTTCGCTTCAGCATCCGGCGGACGAATGCGTATAAGGGCGTCCCGCGCGCCAGCGCCGTCGATCACAAGGTCGTCGCCGACGCGATCGTCGCGCGCAATCCGAAGCGCGCCCAGAAGGAGATGTACACCCTGATCCACGGCGCGCTCGAACTGCTGCTCGAGGCCGGCGGCCATGCCGCGCTCGACAGCTGAGCGTCAGGATGCGGTGAAGCGGAAGCGCGTTTCGCTGACGTAGAGCGCACCGGGCCGCAGCAGGGTGGTCGGGAAGTCCGGGCGACCGGGGCTGTCCGGAAAATGCTGCGCTTCGAGCGCGACCGCCTGATGGCGCCGGAACGGCATTCCCGCCTCGTCGCGAAACGATCCGTCGAAGGCGTTGGTGGTATAGACCTGGATGCCCGGGGCCGTGGTGACCATCTCCATCGCGCGGCCGCTGTCGGGGTCCTCCAGGCGCAAGGCGGGGCCGTCATCGTCGCCGTCGAGGACGAAGCAGTGATTGAGCCCGCCATGATCGACGATCTGGCGGTGATCGGACGCCAGCACATCGGCGATCCGCCTGGGCTCGCCCAGATCGAGGTTCGTCCCGGCGAGCGGCAACGGCGGCCCGCGCAGCGGCAGGCCGGCCGCATCGATCGCGACCAGCCGGCGTGCGGAGATGCGGAGCCGGTGCCGCCCGACATGCGGCGAGCGGCGGCCGGCGAGATTGAAATAGGGATGCAAGGCGATGTTGAGATGCGTCGGCCGGTCCGTGGTCGCCTCGTATCGCACCACGAGCTCGCCGGGCGCGACCAGGCGGAATTCGGCCGCGAGCGCGACGGAGCCGGGAAATCCCTGATCGCCGTCCAGACTGTCGAGGCGGAGCCGCACGCCGTCGCCGCTCGATAGCGGATCGAGCGTCCAGGCGCGGCGGTCGAAGCCGTCGGGTCCGCCATGCAGGCTGGTCTCGCCTTCGTTCGCGACCAGCCGATGCACGCGCCCGTCGATGACGAGGGACGCGCCGGCGATCCGGTTGGCATAGCGGCCGATCGTCGCGCCGAAGCATGGCCGGGCGGCATGGACCGCCGGATCGAGCATCGCGGCCAGGCTGTCGAGCCCGACGATCACGTCGTCCACCGCGCCATGGCGATCGCGGGTGCGGATCGACGTCAGCGCGGCCCCGTAGCTGCTGATCCGGACGGAGGTTCCCGCCTTGTCGTCGAGCGTCGCTGTGGTGATGGGCTCGCCCGAAGGCAGCCGGCCCATGGATTCGAGCCTGATCATATCGCCCCTCGGACACGAACGCTTATGCTGATCGCAGGCATAGCCATATTGTCCGTCATCCTGACGCAGAGAAATGCGGCTCGGCCGTGTTTGCAATCGGTATAAAAAAAAGGCGGCCATACAGGCCGCCCCAAGTGGGAGGGAAACGATCAGAAGGTCGCGCGCACGCCGCCGGAAATGACGCGGCCGGTATCGTACAGACCGGCGAAGCGATCCTTGAAGGAGGAATAGATGCGCTGCTTGGCGTCGGTCACGTTGAGCACGTCGACGAAGACGCTGACGTTCCGGGTGAGCTTGAGGCTGCCCGTCATGTCGAGCTGGCCGTAGCTGTCGACGTTGGTCGGCTGGCCATTGTCCCCGAAGGTCGAACGCAGGAACGGCGCGCGCCAATTGTAGGCGACGCGGACCTGGACCGGCCCCTTCTCGTAGAAGCCGATCACGTTGGCGCTGTCGGACAGGCCTTCGACGTTGAAGACCTGCGTCGTCAGCGAGGGATCGAACGTCGTCGAGCTTTCGACCTTGGTGTAGTTGGCTGAGAAGCCGAGACCATCGAAGGGCGCCGGCAGGATCTTGTCGAACGTGTACTGGACCGTCGCTTCGAAGCCATACACCTTCGACTTGTTGGCGTTGATCGGCCGGGTGACGAGGAACGGCTCGCCGAACAGCGTCTCGTTGAACGTGCCGTCGGACACGAAATTGCTGATCGTCTTGTAGAAGCCGGCGATGCTCACATAGCTCGTCTTCCCGAAATAATAATCGACGCCGGCATCGAAGTTCCAGGCGAGATATGGCTTGAGCTGCGGGTTGCCGACCGAGATCGAGCTCTGATTGGGCGGGCGGAAGTTGAAGCTCTGGCTCAGCGTCAGCTGGGTCAGCGTCGGGCGGGTCAGCGTGCGCGACACCGCCGCGCGCATGTCGAACTTCGAACTCCAGTCGAGGCGGACGGTCGCCGACGGCAGGAAGAAGCCGTAATGATTCTTCTCGGAGACCGCGACGGGCGGGCTGAAGGTCGCGACCGATGCGGTCGGATCGCCCGGATTCTGCGTGATGTTGATGACCTCGACCGAATTGCCGGTCGCCCGCTCGGCCGTATAGACATAGCGTCCGCCGACCACCGCGCTCCACCTGTGACTGCCCCAGTCGCCCTTCAGATCGGCCTGGAGGTAGACGGCGCCGGTCAATTCGCGCACGGCGCCCGAACCCTTGGGGTCGAAGATCGGCGCGGTGCTGTTGCCGTCGGCCGCATAGACCGCGCGATAGGCGGCTTCCGATGCCGCATTGCCGTTCTGGCTGATCGCCGCGTCGCTGCCTTCGTAGCGGACGAGCGCGTCATGATCGTAGGTGAGCCAGGACATCGCCGGCTCGCCGAGGATGCTGCCGGGGCTGAACTGGCTGAACAGCGACGGATCGGCCTTGGCGTAATAGCCGCAATAGAAGCAGTCCGCCGGGCTCGGCGTCAGCACCGAAAGCACGCTCTTCTTGCGGCGGGTGCCGGCCACGCCGAACTTGATGTCGGACAGGATGCTGCCGTCGAAACTATGCTTGCCGTCGACCGTGATCTGCCAGACGTCGTCGGTGACGCCGGCGCCGCGCTCCGAGCAGCAATGGAGATAGGCGCGATTGGGATCGAAGGTCGGCGCGAGCCCGGTCATCGTCGGCACGCTGTCATAGCTGCCGGGGTTGAGGTTGAAGATCGCGTTCACATTGGGGTTGGTCTCGCCCACCACGTCGAAGATCGAATTGTAGCGGTTGTGGGCGCGCGAGTGCGAGACGTCGGTGACGATCGTGTCGCGATCCGACGGTGTCCACCTGGCGTTGACGCCGAGCTGGTAGGTGTTGGTGTCGGTCGGCGACGTCGAAAGGATGTTGTCGGTCTTCAGCCCGCCATCCGCCTTGCGCACGAAGTTGGTGACGGTGTTGCCCGACTTCGGATCGACCGTGGCGTCCTGGATGTCGCCCGGATCGGTATACCAGCCGATCTGGTTGGTCGTCGAATGGATCTTCAGCTGGGTATAGAGCCCGTCGAACTGGAGCTTCAGCTTGTCCGAGACCACCCAGTCCATCGCCAGCGTGCCGCCGATCCGCTCGCGGCTCTGCTGCGTCGAGGTGAAGTTCAGGGTGCGAGGAAGATAGACATTGGTGTTGGGGCCGGCCGTGATGCCGTGCAGATGGTCCGCCGCAAGCCAGGGCGTGCCATCGCCGTTGAGGGTCGGCTGCGATACCCAGCCGCTGGTGTCCACATCGGTGAAGCGGCTGTCGCGCTTGTCGTAGTCGACGCTGGCGAGGATGCCGAACGTGCCGTCGTCATTGGTGTCGCTGATCAGCGCGGAGCCATTCGGCGTGCCCTTGTTGCGGGTGCTGTCGAACTTCGCGGCGGCGCTGATCGAGGCGTGGAAGCCCGGATGATCGAGCGGACGCGCGGTGCGCAGGATGACGGTCGAGCCGATGCCGCCATCCTGCTGGTCGGCGGTGGACGACTTGTAGACTTCGGCGGCGCTCAGGATCTCGGACGGCAGGATGTCGAAGCTGAATTCGCGGCCGGCATTCTCCGTGGCCAGCAGGCGCCCGTTGAGCAGCACGGTGTTGAACTGCGGGCCGAAGCCGCGCACCGTGATCGTGTGCCCCTCGCCACCGGAGCGATCGATCGAAACGCCGGGCACGTGCTGCAGCGATTCCGCGACATTCTGGTCGGGGAACTTGCCGATATCCTCGGCCGAGATGGAATCGACGACGGCGATCGACTGCCGCTTGAGGTCAAGCGCGCGATTGAGGCTGGCGCGGGTACCGGTCACGACGATCTCGCCCGCCGGGGCCGCCGGATCGCTCGCGGCGGGCGTCGCCGGAACGGCCGCATTCGGCGCGGCGGGCGTCGCCTGGTCTTGGGCGCGCGCGGCGGCGACAGGCAGGAGCGCGAGCAGGCTCGCTCCCCCCAGGAGCGCCACAGAGGCACAGTGACGCGACAGTTTCCGCATTCTAGACTCCCCTAACGAAGCGGATCTCCGTCGTCCGCTGAGTATATAAATATGACATATATCATCTGGTGTCCAGCGGGTTTGTTGCTATCGTGTCGGCGTGTGACAGTCGGGGCGGGCCGCCAAGCGGCACCGCGACGGGTTCGGGAGAGGAAAAGATGGCGGATTCCATGGTGCGTTTCGGGCGCTTTCTGGCGGTTTTTCTCGGCACGGCCGCATGCGCCACCACCGCCCGGGCGGCCGCCAGCTTCGATCCGGCCCATCGCACGTTCCGACTCGACGGCGGCAACGTCTCCTACATCGTCGCCGTCAACGATCAGGGGATGCTGCAGGCCGCTTATTGGGGGGCGCGGCTCGCACCCGACGACAATGTCGTCTCACAGGCACCCCGGGAGCTTTCCAGCGTCGACCCGTCAACGTCGATCGAAGCGCAGGAATATCCCGGCTGGGGTGGCGGCCTCTATACCGAGCCGACGCTCAAGGTCGCCTATCCCGACGGCGTGCGCGACGTCGTGCTCCATTATGTCTCCGGCCATGCCGAGGGCGATGGCGTCACGGTCGAGCTCGCGGACATCCGGCGCCCGCTGCGCGTGACCCTGCACTATACGATCGATCCGGAGACCGGCATCGTCGGCCGCTCGGCGACGATCCGCAACACCGGCCGCGCGCCGATCCGGATCGATCAGGCCTCGTCCGCCGCCTGGTCGCTCCCGGTCGGCTCCGACTACCGGCTGCACTATCTGACCGGCCGGTGGGCGGCGGAATGGACGCTGCAGGAGCGGCCCGTCACCGCCGGCTCCACCGTCATCGAAAGCCGGCGCGGTTCGACCAGCCATCAGGCCAACCCCTGGTTCGCCATCGATCGCCAGGGCCTTTCCACCGAGGAGGCGGGGCCGGTGTGGTTCGGCGCGCTGGCGTGGAGCGGCTCCTGGCGGATCAGCGTCGATCGCGATCCGGTCGGCGATGTCCGCATCGTCGGCGGCTTCAATCCGTTCGACTTCGCCTACCGGCTCAAGGCCGGCGAGACGCTCGATACCCCGGTCTTCTACGCCGGTTTTTCCGATCATGGCATGGGCGGCGCCTCGCGCCTGATGCACGCATTCCAGTTGAACGCGATCCTGCCGGGCGCGCCGACCCCCCCGCTCCGCCCCGTGCTCTACAACAGCTGGGAAGCGACCGAGTTCGCGGTCGACGAGAAGGGCCAGATGGCGCTCGCCGAGAAAGCGGCGAGGATCGGCGTGGAACGCTTCGTGATGGACGATGGCTGGTTCGGCGCGCGCAACAGCGATCATGCGGGTCTCGGCGACTGGACCGTCAACCGCACGAAATTCCCCAACGGCCTCAAGCCGCTCATCGACAAGGTGCATGGCCTGGGCATGAGCTTCGGCCTCTGGGTGGAGCCGGAGATGGTCAATCCGGACAGCGATCTGTATCGCGCGCACCCGGACTGGGTGATCAACATGAAGGACCGGCCGCGCTCGGAGCAGCGCAACCAGCTGGTCCTCGACCTGGCCCGCAAGGACGTCCGCGATCACATCCTCGCCATGCTTGACGATCTGGTCAGCCGGAACGACATCCAGTTCCTGAAATGGGATCACAACCGCAACTGGACCGAGCCGGGCCAGCCCGGCGTCGATCCGGCCGACCAGCAGCGGCTCTATGTCGATTATGTCCGTAATCTCTACTGGATCATCGGCGAACTGCGCAAACGCCACCCCAAGCTCGAGATCGAAAGCTGCTCGGGCGGTGGCGGGCGCGTCGATCTCGGCATCATGGCGCTGACCGACGAAGTGTGGCCGTCCGACAATACCGACCCTTATGATCGCCTCACCATCCAGGGCGGCTTCACCCACGCCTATGCGCCCGGCACGATGATGGCCTGGGTGACAGACAGCCCGAGCTGGGCGAACAATCGCACGACCTCGCTGGAATATCGCTTCCTGTCGTCGATGCAGGGCGGGCTCGGCATCGGCGCCAATCTCAACAAGTGGACCGACGCGGACTTCGCCGATGCGGCCCGCATGGTGGCGGCCTATAAGGAGGTGCGCGGGACGGTGCAGCGGGGCGCGCTCTACCGCCTCGTCCGCCCGGACGATGCCTCCGGGCGCGTCGCCAATCTTTATGTGTCGAACGACAAGCGGCAGGCGGTTCTCTTCGCCTTCCTGCATTCCAGCACCGAGCTCGACGTGCTGCCGCGGATCGGCCTCGCCGGGCTCGATCCGGCGCGGCGCTACCGCGTTCGCCCGATCGGCACGGCCGCTGATGCGGGTCAGGAGGTCCACAGCGGGGCGTTCTGGATGGCGCGCGGAATCGATCTTCCGATGAAGGGCGATTTTCAGGCGACCGCGCGGATCCTCGAAGCGGTCAATTGACGGCTCGCCGCGATCCGGCACGCGATGCTCGACATGATCGAACGCGCCATTGCGGACGGATCCATGGCGCGGGCGGATGTGAAGATCGCGGCGTTCACCCTGGCCTGCGCCCTGAACTGGCCCGCGCGCTGGTTCGACGCTACTTGCGTCTCTATCCCACTCATTTCTATGACGAGGTGGGGCTGGGCGGGTGAAGGCGTATGTGGAGCGAGTTGCGCCGGTTGCCGGCGCTGGTTGGCGACCAAGTCGGGACCATGACGGCGTTCTGCGGCCTCTTGGTGTACGGGGTCGTGCTGCTCCTACGTGTTCAAACCAGGGCCGACCTCATACGAGCATGCGTAACGCTTGCCGGTTCAATGCTCTGGCTCATGTGCGTATCCGCCGGATGGCTCCAAAATGACCTAGTGGACAAAGTCTGACGGAAGAATCCTGTGACGGATTCCCGGAGCGTGCCGATTGTGCGAGTCAGGCTGGATGCGCAGCGGTATCTCGATCAACCTTTCCCCGTCCGACAGAGATCGGCT
>Ga0105239_10000525_pt1 | contig 55380 bp, 38 predicted proteins | sample KBSC44metaG_FD_92761 | JGI IMG/M metagenome (GOLD analysis project Ga0105239, IMG submission 92761) | Corn rhizosphere microbial communities from Kellogg Biological Station, Michigan, USA - KBS C4-4 metaG | ecosystem: Host-associated > Plants > Roots > Rhizosphere > Soil | place: Michigan, USA...
AGAAGGTTCCTCTTTTTTTACAGTACTATCTTTTTTCTCAACAGGAGCTCCATTGCCGCAGGCAACCATGATGGTTGTTATTAAAATGGCTGCGAGACAAGCAACTGTATTTTTCTTAATTATCATCTGTGTAACTATTTGAGCGAAAATGAATATAGTGAAATTATTCGCCTGATGGTTTTTTTATCCGTACACTCGTGCTTATGGGAGCGCCAAAATTAGGCGTACCATCGGCATTCCAGGTAAATTTTTGCATACGCGGGTTTCGCTGATCACCGCATCCTTGCCCACTTGCCGAATTGGCGTGATAAATGATCCAGTCTTCTTTTCCATCCGGTGATTTAAAAAATCCATTATGGCCCGGACCAAATGCATTACCTGTAGTGTTTTTTGTGAAAACAGCGTTGGGTGATTTTGTCCAGTCTGCTGCATTCAGCGGGTCACCACCCGGTTTTAATGACAGCATACCTAAACAATAATCATCTGACCAGCAGCCATTCGCGGAATAAGTCAGGAAAAGATTGCCATTACTGTTAAACAAGGCTTCCGGACCTTCATTGATAATTACATTAGTGGTTAGTTTTTCCCAGGGATAAGTAGGTTTTGAAATCAATACCCGGTTGCCCAGTGTATATGGATCCGTCATTTTTGCGATAAAGATATCCTGTTCACCATCAGTATCGCCTTGCCATCCGCTCCAGGCTGCATAGTTATTACCGTTATAGGTAAAGATTGTCGCATCTATGGCCCACTTGTTTGCCGCTTCCATGAGTTTACCTTTAAATACCCACGTTCCTACGTTCAATGGATCGGCAGAAGCGTTTTCAAGTACATAAATACGGTGCGATGCATTTTGACCGGCACTGTCTGCCGCAAAATAAATGTACCATTTATTATTTATGAAATGCAGCTCGGGCGCCCAGAGATCTGTTGAATAAGCCATGCCCGAGGGCGGTGTCCAAACCGTTACCGGTGAGGTGTTCGACAATTTATCGAGGTATTGTGTTTTCCAGATGGCCAGCCTGTTCCCCAGTGTACGCATGAAATAATAATAGCCGTCTTTTTGTATCACCCAGGGATCGGGGCCTGCAGATAACAATGGATTTGTAAATGTAGTATCTGCTGTGGGCGGTGGTTGAGTGCCACCTCCACCAGAGCCGCCACGTGAACATGCCATCAGCGCAATAAGACAACTAAAAAAGAATGTTTGCATTTGCATCAAATAGTATTTAAATGGGAAGGACCATGATTGCCGGAATCGTCACCATCCCGGGTTTTGTTTCAGGTTCGGATTTACATCGATATCGTATTGCGGAATAGGCAGCAACGCATATTTGGGCTGGTAGTTGGCAAAGCCTGCATCTCTGGCAGCCAGTGCTGTACTGAGATCGCCCCATCTAACTAAATCTTCCCAGCGATGTCCTTCTCCGCATAATTCAGTTACACGCTCATGTTTTAGTTGTGTCAGAAACTGTGCCTGATTAAGCCCCGGCTTTGCCAAAGTGAGCGTACGTAAACCTGCTCTTGTACGAACTTTGTCAACATACTGATAAGCCTGCGTGGTTTGTCCCTGTGCATTCAATGCTTCGGCATAGAGTAACAGTATATCTGCATACCGCAGGTAACGGTAATTATTACCTGAATGAAAGTATTCAAAATTTATGGTAGAATCATTTAAAAACTTACGGAAGTAAACAGTATGTGTAGTGGCCACAGCAACGGGATCGCCGCTTACATTGGCATAGTTGCGTGAAGCAAAGCTTTGTCCGTAGATCATACTGAAATTCGGGCCTCTTACATCGGTAGAATCATACAGGAAAGTAGCATCCACGCGGGGATCTCTGCCACCTGTAGTAGTATTTTCAGTGAGAAATTCCCATACACACCAGCGACGGGCCTGTCCGTCTGTAAATCCAATAGGCCGTGGCGCAAAAAAGGGTGGGATAGAAGTACCATAGTTCAGATTGTCTGAATTACCCTGTGTATCATCATCGTGATTGTCGGTTGGGTTCACGGCGTTCTGTATTTCAAAAACAGATTCTGAGTTATTTTCAGATGCTTCGACGAAATTAGAGCGATAGTTTGATACAAGGCTGTAGATATTTTTCCCATTACCATTGATCAACCAGTCAAATGCCTGTTGTGCCTGTGCATAGTTGTGCGTTTGCATGTAACATTTACCCAGCATTCCGTAAGCAGCACCTTTTGTTGCACGACCCACATTACTGCTGTTGTATGTTTCCGGTAGTACAGCGGCTGCATCGGTGAAATCCTGTTCAGCCTGTGCATATACATCGGCCTGTGGAGTAGTGGAAGGAAAATCGGTTGGTGTAGATGTCTTTAACATAACAGGCACATTTCCCCATAAAGTGGCCAGATAGTAATAGAAAAATCCTCTCATGAATTTTGCTTCCCCAATATATTGCTGTTTCAATGTATTGTCCATAGAAATATTCGGAATATTATCCAGTACCTGATTGGCTCTGTTGATTCCAATATACAAATCATACCATACGGTAGTAGTTTCCCAGAGATTATAGTTGGTTACATTGAACACATCAAAGTTATTGATGAGGGTTGAATTGGGACTGGTACTGAAACCTTCGTCTGAGCGCACAATCGTCATAAAAAACTGGTTGCGGCAAAAGCCTACGCGGTGAAACGTGCTGTAGATAGCATTGATGCCGGTTTGTGCATCGGCGCCTGTTTTCCAGAAATTGCTGATCGTTGGCGTATTGGGGTTGGAAATATCCAGATCTTTTTTACAGGCACTGAAAAAGACCGGCAGAATGATTATGGTGTGTAAGATATATTTTTTCATCTGTAAATATTTATTTGACTGATTACAATTCAATATTAATTCCGGCTGAAAAGATCCGGCTCGATGGCCAGAACCCTGAATCAAAACCACGCATACCGAGGTTGGTATTGGAAATGTCAGGGTCCAGACCTTTATATTTAGTAATAGTCAACAGGTTTTGTCCACTTATAAATAGTCGCGCTGAACTCATTTTTATTTTGTCCATCCATGCATGTGGCAATGAATATCCTATTTCCAGATTGCGAAGACGTACATAGGAACCTTTTTCAAGCCAGCGATCCGTTTCTCCCATATTATTTACCGATACAGTAGGGTCGCTGCCATTATCTACAGCTAACCGTGGATCAGTTCCACCGGTATTTGTGGGCGACCAGGGATTAATTCCTTTTCTGAAATTCGTCAGTTGATAATTATCCATGGCGCGGCGCACATCATCATAGATCTTATTGCCGAATATGCCGATCACCTGTATATTGAGTGTGAAATTTTTGTAGCTCGCATTGAACTGCAGACCGGTTTGTAACGTGGGCCATGGTGAACCGGCAAATTGTCTGTCCTGGTCATTGATCAATCCATCTCCGTTGGCATCAACATATTTGATATCGCCCGGTTTGGCGTTAGGCTGAATAATAGCTCCCGATTTGTTTGTATACGAATTAATTTCTGCCTGGCTTTGAAAGATACCCGCAGTTTTGATCACATACCACGATGCCATGGAATGACCCACCTGTGAGCGTACAAAATTGGCCGGCTCCAGATAATCTATCGGCTTACCGTTCACATCTACACCCTGATTACCTACCGACAATACTTTGTTATTGATGGTGGTAAAGTTGCCGGTTACATCCCATTTAAATTCATGGTGATAGTCCTTATAAGTCAATGCCATTTCAATACCGGTATTTCGGATAGAGCCGGTATTAACATAAGGGCTTCCGTTACTGCCGAGGTATTGTGGCAGTGGCACCTGCACCAACACATCTTTTGAAAGCGACCGGTACCAGTCTATCGAAACCGCCACCGCATTTTCAAACAACTGTGCATCGGCGCCCACATTCGTTTGAATGCGTGTTTCCCATCTCAAGTCAGGATTGGTAATAGAAGCCTGATATGCGCCTACCACCGGTGTTTGACCGGTTCCGTATATGGCGCGCGGATCGTTGTTAAGATAACCTACGTATTGCCATGCAGACAATACATCGCTAAAGCCCAGCTTCCCATAAGAGCCGCGTAATTTCAGATCATTTATCCAGCTAACTTTAAAAAAGTCTTCTTTACTTATTCTCCAACCCAATGCTGCAGATGGAAAATATCCTGTACGATAATTGGGACCAAATCTCGAATCCTGGTCAATTCTCCCTGTAAGGGTCAGCAGGTATTTGTCGGCATAGGTGTAATTCACACGTCCTAACCAGCCGTGGTTTCTCCATTTATTGATAAGTCCGCCATCGGCAGCGGGTGCTCCTGTTGCAGAGCCAATAGTACTGAACAATTCTCCGTTTACATTTTGCAAAAGATTTTTCGAAGCATTCGTATAATCGCGTCCCTGGTCTGCTCTTGAAAAACCAACAACTCCATTAATAGCGTGAAGGCCGAATGTCTTATTAAAGTTGAGCGTATGCTCCATCAGGAAATTCACAAACCTCGACCTGCCTTCACTTGCAAATGTCTGAGGTGGCTGGTTGGTATATCGCCACACACCGGTATCGCGCACTTCCTTATTGTAGTCGAAACTTGTTTCAAGACCTACATTGAATTTATAGTCGAGCCATGACGTCAGCTTCACACCCATGTATGCATTGCCTACAATTTTTGCGTAGCTATAGTTTACTTTATCAAGCGCCACATCGGCGAGGTAGTTGTTTGCATAAGTGGGGTTGTTGGATGAGCCTAGTCCCCATCCGCCGGGGTTGGCAGGGTAGAGGTTAGCATCTTTATAACTGTCGCTCTGCACCATAATGGTAGGCAGCATTTGCGCCGAATTGTAAAAAGCATTCACGCCACCACCGGGATAATAACCATTGCTCACGCTTAACAGCATATTTTCTCCCACAGTAACAATGCCTTTTTTTACCTCAGTATTGATGCGCATGCTTCCTCTGTCAAAGCCATTACCTACTACGGTTCCTTTATTAGAATAATATCCTCCCGACAAATAATAATTCCCGCCTGAGGAGCCACCCGAAATGGAGGCATTATAATCCTGATAGGCGCCATGCTGATAGGTTGCTTTTTGCCAGTCGGTGTTAATGGTATTGTTGGCCAGTTGAGCCGCAACATCCGATGGCAGGGCTACACCGGAATTGGCATATTCCTTTTGTACTGTTTGCAGGTATTCCGGCGCGCTCATCATCTTCCAGGTTTTGGGCATTGTCTGTATGCCGTACTTCGCAGAGGCTGTTACTTTAGGCTCGCCGCTTTTTCCTTTTTTTGTTGTGATCAATATTACACCGTTGCCGGCACGCGATCCATAAATGGCAGAAGCCGAAGCATCTTTCAATATCTGAACAGATGCTATATCATCAGGATTCACAGTTACATTCGCATCTGCAATCATTCCATCGATAACATATAACGGATTGGCGTTTCCAAAACTTCCAACGCCTCTTATTTCTATAGCAGCTGCCTGTCCTGGTGCGCCTCCGTTTCTTACTGTAACGCCTGGTACCAGTCCCTGCAGGGCTTCTGCCACAGAACCGGTAGAGATCTTTGAAGCATCGGCCATTTTTACAACGCCGGTAGCGCCTGTAAGATCTTTTTTGCGAACGGTTTGGTAACCGATCACCACCACATTTTCAAGATTGGTTGCCGAAGATGACAGTGAAACATTAATAACCGACCGGTCGCCTGCAGCTATGGTTTGGGTAGTGTATCCTACGGTACTGAATATGATCGTTGCATTCGGCTGAACAACGAGCGTGTATTTGCCGTTTGCATCGCTTATAGTAGATGCAGAAGTTCCTTTCTCCTGTACGGTTACTCCGGGTAGCGGAACACCCGTATCATCTGTAATCTTTCCTTTGATGGAAACTGTTTGGGAAAAAACGATGGCAGGAAGAAGAAACACAAGTAATATTGTGAAGGCCATTTTCATATAGCATCAGTTTTAGTTAAGCAATCTGTATATCTATAAGTTACTGCCGGTGATAAACGTAGAAAAACTTACCAGCTTTGACATAACAAAATTAGGATGGCCATTTTCAGAGCTGTTTTATTTCTGTTCATTTTTTCATCAATTTGTCTCATTTTTATAGGGCTTATCCGATCTTGTAAAGATGATTCACATAAGACATGCCTTTTATTTAATTTTATTCAAACAGATTGTTTCCGTTGAGAAGAATAATAGCGATATCGATGCTTGCCATGTTGGTTTGGTGCAGCGCTTTTTCCCAGCCTTTCGACTTTAGAAGTTATCAGGTAGAGAAAGGTCTTTCCAACAATACTGTCAGCTGTTCATTACAGGATAAGCGGGGATTTATGTGGTTTGGCACCAAAGATGGATTGAACCGTTTTGACGGGCGTGCCTTTAAAGTATTCCGGCAAATAAATGGGGACAGCAATTCACTGGGCAATAACTCCATCACACAATTATTACAGGATAAACATGGCGTATTATGGGTAGGTACAGAAAGAGGGTTGTACAGGTATAATGAAGAAAAGGAAAATTTTTCCTTGCTAAATAATAGCTTGCCCTCCTATATTCAGGGAATTGGAACCGATGGACATGGCAACCTTTGGTTTATTTCCAAATTCAGACTATTCAAATATGAAGCTGCCAGTGGAAAGATCACAGAATATCCTTTCAATAATAACGATGATTACTACACATCTGTTTGCGGTGATACTGCCGGCAATATATGGGTTGCCAGTGGTCACGGACAATTGGGATTGTTTAGCGAAGCGAATGGACAATTTACTTTTTACTCGCTTTTTGCGCATTCCAAACCTGCCGTATCTACTTACGTAGAGAAAATTTTCGACAGCGGTGAAGGGTTTCTTCTTATAGGTACCTCCAATCAGGGTGTAAAACAATTTGATCTCGCCTCCCGTACTTATTCGGATATTCTTACTTATAACGAAGATGGTACTGAAATTTTTGTGCGTGATTTTATTAAAAGCTCCCGCGATGAATATTGGATCGGCACCGAGAGCGGCATCTATATTTACAATACCCGTACCCATAGCGCCATCAATCTCAAAAAAAATTATAACAACCCTTATGCACTCACTGATAATGCCATTTATTCGCTCAGTCGTGACAAGGAGGGAGGGCTATGGATCGGCACTTATTTCGGCGGAGTAAATTATTACTCCAACCAGCATATCATGTTCGAAAAGTATTTTCCGCAAGTTGGGCAAAATTCCATCAGTGGCAATGCAGTACGGGAGATTGTACAGGATAGCACCGGTAATTGCTGGATCGGGACTGAAGATGCTGGTTTGAATAAATTCAATCCACACACCGGCCGCTTTGAACACTTCGAGCCCGGCAGGTCGCCTTACAGTATTGCACATACTAATATACACGGATTGTTGATAGATAACAACGTTTTATGGATCGGTACTTTCGAACATGGGCTCGATAAAATGGACCTCCGTACCGGTAAAGTTATCCGGCATTATGTTGCTGGTGGGGACGCTAATAGTCTAAAAAGTAATTTCATTTATTCCTTGTATAAAACAAGGGCAGGGGAGATCTACCTGGCTACTTCCAATGGCTTTTACCGGTACGACCGGGAAAAAGATAATTTTCATCTGCTTGCATTTTTGCCTTTCAACACATTTTATTCTGCTGTGCTGGAAGACGATCAGGGCACCATCTGGATAGGTACCTTCAATGCAGGATTGTTTTACTATAATCCTTCAAAACAACTTTGCGGGCGTTACAGGGTGCTCAACAACGGTGAAGATGCATTGGCTAAAACCCGCATCACGCGTTTGTATCAGGACCGTAAACACAATACCTGGATCTCCACAGAAAACGGTTTGTATCGCTTTGATCAGCAACGCTCGTCTCTCAGGTTTTTTTCAGATAAAACCGGACTACCCAGCAATTTAATTTACAACACGCTCGAAGATAAACAAGGCAATCTTTTTATCACCACTTCCAAAGGGCTGGTCAGGTACGATGTGAACAGCGGTACTATCAATGTGTTCACACAGGCCAACGGGCTGCTTACTGATCAGTTTAATTACAATTCAGGGTTCATCGATGCAACAGGTAAAATGTATTTCGGTAGTGTAAAAGGAATGATTGCTTTTCAGCCAGATCGCTTTCAGCCAAACACGTATACACCTCCCGTTTACTTCACCGGTTTTCAAACATTTAATAAAGAAGCGGCCATTAATAATCAGGGTTCACCGCTGAATAAATCTATTGTACTTACTCAAAAAATAACCTTGCCATATAATCAGGCAACTTTCAGTATTGAGTTTTCCGCGTTAACGTTCGGCTCTCCCGGCAATGTGCAATATGCTTATCAGATGCGCGGAATAGACAATGCATGGAATAACATTGGTACCAACAACCGTATTTATTTCACCAACCTGCCACCTAATACCTATCACTTGTCTGTAAAATCGGGCAACAGCAATGACAGATGGTCAAATAACATTGTTAGTATTTATATAGAAATATTGCCACCGTGGTGGAAGAGTACAATGGCGTATATCGTGTACATCGCATTGCTGCTGATAGCGGCCTGGCTTGTTTTCAGATCATATCACAACAGGCAGCTTGTCAAGCAGCAACGGAAAATGGAGTTATTTGAAATAAAAAAAGAGAAAGAGTTCTACCAGTCCAAAATGGATTTCTTTACTAAAATTGCCCATGAAATCCGTACGCCACTTACTTTGATCAGGGCCCCGATGGAAAAAATGCTAAAGCAGATAGATGCCTTGCCTCAATTTGAAAAATACCTGCTGGCAATGAACAGGAATACAGAGCGATTGCTTACACTGACGAATCAACTGCTTGACTTTAGGAAAATTGAATCGGACCATTTCATGGTGAATCCCACCCGTTTCAACGTGACTGAGTTGCTCAGAAATTCCTGTGCTAATTTTCAATCGGCCGCCGAACAAAAAAACCTGCATATGCAGTTTATTGCAACAGATGCTATTTTTGTGCAGGCAGATGAAGAGTCTACCATTAAGATCATCAGCAACCTGTTGGACAATGCCGTGAAATATGGCAAATCAAAGATCATTGTTGAAGTACAACCAGTAAAACTCAATGATAAATGCATAACGATCGCCATCAGCAACGACGGTAATCTGATTCCACCTGCTTTGCATGATAAAGTATTTGAACCCTTTTTCAGAATGAAAGAAAACGAAAAAGCTACAGGTACAGGGATCGGGTTGTCGCTGGCCCGCTCGCTATCGCAATTGCAGAAAGGCGATCTCACCATTACTACTGAGCGTGGACTTAATACATTTATTCTTACATTGCCTGTTTAATGCCTCTATGGAACAACAAAAAGCACATACAACTGATCAGTCTAAAACCACCATCCTTATTGTAGATGATAATGAAGAGATCCTTGAGTTTCTTTCAGACGATCTGCAGGGAGAATACCATGTACTTACGGCCCTCGATGGGGAACAGGCCCTGCAGCAATTACATGAGCATATTGTTCATCTGGTAATCAGTGATGTGATGATGTCTAACATGGATGGATTTGAATTATGTCAAAGAATAAAATCTGATTTTGAATTAAGTCATATTCCGATTATACTCTTAACTGCTAAAAATATTTTGCAATCAAAAATTGAAGGGCTTAAATCGGGTGCAGATGTTTATATAGAAAAACCATTTTCGCCTGAACATTTGAATGCGCAGATTGCCAGTTTGCTCGAAAACCGCAATCGGCTTAAAGAATATTTTGCCAAATCTCCGCTCGTACATATTAAAGGCGTTGCACACAACCGTATGGACGAGGAGTTCATGGAACAATTATACCAGGTGATACAAAAAAATATTACCGATCACGATCTGGATGTAGAAAGGCTGGCTACCATGATGAATATGAGCCGGCCGACTTTATACAGGAAGATCAAATCTATCACCGATCTTTCTCCTAATGAAATGATCAATCTTACGCGATTGAAAATAGCGGCGGAACTCATTAGCCAGGGAAACACCCGTATGAATGATATTGCAGAAAGGGTAGGGTATAACTCATTGACGCAATTTGGTCGTAACTTTCAGAAGCAATTTAATATGACGCCAAGTGAATATGCAAAACAGTGGCATTAAAAATACCTTATCATCTTTGAAATATTATGTCTATGAATGCACATGTAAGTAGTAGTACCCTTAAACACTTTGTAGCCTGCCTCTTTTGTTTTGTAGCATCGAATGTTATGGCGCAGCAGCAAGCCACGACTACGAAAACAGTTCCTAAGATTGTAAACATTGTAAACTTTATACGCTTGCTCGAACCGAGAGATTCTGCTATTACAAAAGATGTATTATATCAAACGGTAGTGAAGCAGGTGGAGATAATGAAAAAGTATAATTTGGGTGGAACATTTTTGTTACAATATGATGCCCTTATTGACCCCCGCTATCAGTCACTGTTGAAATCGCTGCCGAAAAACAGCTTTGAAATCGGTGCCTGGTGGGAACTTCCACAACCACTGGTAGAAAAAGCAGGTATACAATGGCGGGGACGATATCCGTGGGATTGGCGCGCCAATATTAGCTTTGTAACAGGTTATACTCCTAAGGAACGCGAAAAGCTGATCGACGTGTACATGCAGGATTTCAAAAATATCTTTGGCTACTATCCTGCCTCGGTCGCCTCGTGGTTTATCGATGCACACAGCTTGAGCTACATGTACCAAAAATATCACATTATAGCTTCTGCCAATTGTAAAGATCAATATGGCACGGATGGATATACGTTATGGGGCGGATACTGGAACCAGGCTTACTATCCCAGTAAAGTCAATTCGTATATGCCGGCGCAACATGCGGAAAACCAGGTACCGGTTCCTGTATTCAGAATGTTAGGCAGCGACCCGATCAGGCAATACGACAATGGCCTTGGCAATACCCGGCAAGGTGTTGTTACCCTCGAACCTGTTTATAATTTCGGTGGTGGCGATGCTAATTGGGTAAAATGGTTTTTTACTGCTTTCACAAACGGGCCCGATCTGGGATTTAATTATACGCAGGCCGGACAGGAAAATTCTTTTACCTGGAACGCCATGGAGAAGGGCTTCGAAATACAAATGCCATTAATTGCGCGCTTGCGCGATGAGCATAAAATAAAGGTAGAAACGCTGGCAGCATCGGGTGCATGGTTCAAACAACAATATAAAGTAACACCTGTTACCAGTTTTACTGTTACCCGAGATCTTGATGGCAGCGATTGTAAAACAATATGGTTCGATAGCCGCTTTTACAGAACAAATATATTATGGGAAAAAGGCACTTTACGAATACGTGATATTCACTTATTCAATGAGCGCTTTCCTTCCCAATATGAAACAACGGTTGCAAATACCAACGACTGTACCTTTTTTACTTTGCCCTTTGTGGATGGATATTTGTGGAGCAAATCTAATCAGTTGGCCGGACTACGATTGAAAGCGGTTATAAATGGCAAAGAAATTCAAATCGAAGGCGATGATCCGAAATTTATACCAGATCGCCGTGGCGCGCAGTCTTCCGTCATGCATATTATCTGGCCTGTAAAAACGATGAAAGGCTTGTTTGAAATCAACCTGACCGAACAGCAAATGTCTATACAATGGAAAGGTGAACAGCATATTGACTGGTTTCTGAAGTTGAATACAGTCGAAGGCGTTCAGTTGCCATTCAAAAACATAGGACCCACTGATATTTCATGTGAATTTGACAATATGAAGTACACTGTAAAGGCTGAAAAAGGAACATGCTCGGCATTGAACGATGAGGCGCCACTCTGTATCAGGCCACAGGGAAATATCATAATGTTGAATTTTGCAACGCAATAATTGCGCCGCATACGTAAGCCAGGGATGACCGGGCCGTTTACCGTCAGACTCATCTGTGACCGACCTCACATCTCAATGATGCATACCTGCTTCTGCCTTTAAATAATGACTATAGTTCTCAAGCTGCTTCAGCAAGTCTTTGCCATCGGCTAATATTTTTGTCTTAGCAGTTTCATCGGCAGGCACAATGAAATATCCCTCCGGCCCTTTTCGATCGCCTAAAACGGTATTTCCCGAGTTTATCAGCCAGGGGCCTTTCGGGGAATTAGGATCGAACCCAACATCTGAGTCCGTTATGTAGGGCGCGTAAAACATGTAATGCGGCATATTCATCGTCATCACGTTATTATCACCCGGTTTGCCGGTGTATACGCGCATAACGGGCGCCAGCATATAGGAAACGCCTCCACTTGCCGGAGCCTTGTATATCCCACTATGGATCCTGTTTACTACAGAATCTTTGATCTGCAGAGGCGTGAACTTTCCTGAAGCTCTCATTGCCGCCGCATCTCTGTACATTGGGAAGATAGTTTTGGCTCCTTCCGCATCAAAGGCCATTGGAGCAAAAAGGTCTTTACGGAATTCAGCCCATTCCCAATTTGTTCTGGCGATAAAGCAGATAAATCCATTCTCACCTTTGCGGGCTACATAATAGCCTTTTGCGGGATCAAGCAGATAAACAGTAGCCGCTGAACGTAACTGAGGTGGGAGGGCGCTCAGGGCAAATTCTGTTTCCAGGTTCGCCGGCATTTTATCAAGCCCCCAATCTGACCCATTTTGAGCATAACTGCGATCAGGCAGGAATAAACTGCAATTAAATATTAGCAGGATGACCCAGAACGAAGGGCTCTGGTATTTCCGGTTCATTAAATGATTCATAATGATAGTTTTGGTAAAATGGTAAATAGACTATCAATTTACGCCAGTCAATCCGCCTGCAACAGGGGTAAATGCGACATATACAGGGTGAATTGCGACAGTTAACTTGTTTAGTGGGTGGTTCAGGGCCGTTCCGTGCTACCGGAATTTCAAATTCTTATTTTAGAATGGCCATAATGAAATGGAAGAAGGCCTTAAGGAATTTAATTAACTTCTGTATCCGGAAACAATTTTTTAAAAAAAAAGTAAAAAAAATTTAGTCGTATTTGTCGCTGACATGCTTAACTCTACAAGGTTATGCTATTTTTTGATATTACAAAGTCGGGTTGATAAGTGTGCACTTTAAGCAATAAGTGAGTCATTTTAGCCAATAACCGTGCAACACAATGTGAACACTTTTCTCCCTGACACACATAAAAAACTGTATAAAAAACATGTAACCTGTGCATCAATAATCAGTGACAATCAGCCCTGACAATAAAGAAAACACATGGCCGTTTCTTAGGTCCAAAAACCTAAAAAGTTATGAAATTAAGAAGCCGCCAAATCATGGCGATGTCTGCTGTTTTAGCCCTTGCATTATCTATTGTAGTAACCGGATGTAAAAAAAGTAAAGATTCCGGTGCATCTGGTCAATTTTCTGCCACTGTTAATGGTGCTGCTTTCAGTCCGAGTAAGGTAACAGCCGTTTCGTGGTACGGCTATATTGAGATCATAGGTTACCAGGCCAAATCTGGCGGTGACACCTTAATGTTAGACCTTAATATTCCCGCTGATGCTACTCTGGATACGAAAATTACTTTTGATAATAACGCGGGCCTTGACTATTACAATTCGAAACAAACAATTGAGTATGGAAATTATGGCATCTCACATGGTACAGTTAAATTAACTACCGTTGATAAAGCCAATAAAAAGATTGCCGGAACATTTGACTGCGTGTTATACCCACCAAGTGGTTCAGATAGCGTAGTGGTAAAGGATGGTAAGTTTAATACAACGTATACTACTTACTAATTTCGATCGAAGAATCTTTACATACTTTACTAAAAGCAAGAGTTCCCTCGCCGCAGCCAGGGGACTTTTGCATTTTATAGTGATCACCAGGGGAGCAGGATGAGCCTGCCTGCACTCGTTCTGTTTTCCAAATCACGATGAGCGCTGGCTGCATCAGCGAGTGGATAAAAAGTGGCTCCAACATTAAGTTGTTCAGATGCGATCCATTGAAAGATTTCTTTTGTCCATTTCGCTTTTAGTTCTGCGGGAGCCGCATTTAACCTTGCACCTGTTATTTTCCTGACGGCCGGCATAACAACGCTTTGCAGATCAATTGAAGAAGGCTGTCCGGAACTGTTGCCATACACGACCAGCGTGCCACCTGGCGCTAATAAATTTACTAATGCCGAACCGATTGCACCACCCACAGAATCGAGTATCAGATCAAATCCATTACCATTCGTGATCTCCTGTAATTGCTGGAACCATGTTTCTTCCAAATAACTAATAACACGGGTTGCGCCAAGCGACTGTACATATGATGCCTTCTGCATATTTCCTAAAAGGCCTGCGATTACAGGAATGTTTTTAATACGGGCTGTGCAGATGACTGAAGAGCCCACTCCTCCTGCAGCAGCGGTAACCAGCACTGACTTGTAACCTGACGCCTGATGCAGAAGGTTTTGAGCAGTTAAATGTTGAATGAGCATGCCTCTGCCGGCTGGCAGATCATCGGGCAAAACAGTAAGTTGCTCTGCTGAAATAGCCGCAAATTGCGCATATGCCTCTTGCGTATATCCTGTCACTCTCTGGCCCGGATGAAATTGTGTAATGTCGTTACTCACTCTGGTAATAACTCCTTCTATTTCACCCGGCATAATTGCCGGAAATGATTGGATTGAAGGATGTTTTCCTTTTCTGATTAATGTATCTACAAAATTAAGTCCTATTGCATCTATTTTTACCAAAACCTCTCCCGGCAAAATGTTAGGTTCTGATAGTTCTTTCAGTTCCATGACTTCCGGTGCGCCTACAGCGGCTAATTGAATTGCTTGCATAATCTGATATTATTTTTTCGCAAGTTGCTAACAGTTGCAGACATTATCACTATGGGTTACCTTTAGGAAAGTAAAACGATAATATGCCTGGAAATTTTTGTGATGAAACCAGTTGGAAAGAGAGGGCGCTGGCCTTACGGGATTCTGTTGAGTTGTTTCGTGGAAAATGGAAGTTTTCTATACTGAAGAACCTGGCGCCTGGCTCCATGCGCTTTACAGACTTACAGAAAAAGATTGAAATAAGTCCTAAGGCGCTTACCAGAGAACTGCGGGATCTGGAACTAAATATGCTCATTGCACGTACAGTAAAACGAACAAAACCAATTACCGTAGAATACTCCATTACCGAATACGCGAGGGAAACCTGGCAGGTGATGCAGGCATTGATTGTATTTGGAGAGAAACACAGAAAGAAGATCAAGGAGCGGTTGAAAGCGAATAAAAGATAGTTGTACATCTGATTCATAATGTCGTAATAAACCCCTTAAAAGTCATTTCTCCACCCCATACAAGGAATCGCTTCCGTGTAAATTTGTAGATACAAATAAATAGGATGAAAAACTCAACACACGAAGCGGCAATACCGAATCCTGCACTAAAACCTTTTGAGGTATTAATTGGTGAATGGCAAACTATTGGCACACATCCGTATGCTCCTGGTACTATTTTTCACGGACTTACGTCGTTCAAGTGGATGGAAGGAGGTGCTTTTATGATTATGCATTCCGAAACTGATGAAGAGGGCATTCCCAGCGGCATCGCCATTTTCGGTAGTGACGATACTACGGGAGAATATTTTATGCTCTACTTCGATGAACGGAAAGTTTCCAGGAAAATTGATGTTTCATTTACTGGTAATGAATTTAAATGGTGGAGAAACGCTCCTGGTTTTTCACAACGATTCACCTGGACAATTTCTGATGATGGAAACACCATAATAAGTAAGGGAGAATTATCCAAAGACAATATAACGTGGGAGAAAGATTTGGAGCTGACATTCAATCGTATAAAGTAGCTTAAGAAAAGACAGTATTGGCGGTCGTCATACATATAGATATTTGTTTCGGTACAACTTTTTATTAAATTAGTTAAACAAAACACGACCAATCGGATTGTTACATACCATAGAAACAAAACAATTGATCACCGCTGACATCGCTTCTGTGTGGGCGTTTATGAGTAATCCCCGTAATTTGGCACAGCTTACGCCTTCTTACCTGGGTTTTGAAGTGTCCTGTCTTTTTATTGGCCTAAAATAGCTGATTTCTGTTTGTTAAACTCGTCATTCGTTATAATCCCTTCATCCAACAATTGCTTAAATTGTCGTAATTGATCTATCTTATCTTGCTGAGTTAACAATTTTGTATTTGACACGTCTGGTTGTATCGGCTTGATCTCAGGTTTTTCAGCTTTATATTCCTGCGAATAAGATTGACTAGTGTTATTGACAATTACCGTTGGAATAGACTTGGCGGTTGAAGAAAAAGCCCAAATCATAGCTCCTATCCAGCCAAGTATCGTCCAGCCAAGCAGCAAGTTGAGAACAAAAATAACCTGGGAGTTTGTATTCTTTCGTGCATTTGCAACTATAGTTGGCAAAAAATATAGTGGTAAAAAAAGTAAAATTAATAACCACTCGCCACCGCCGGGCATTGAAATTAAAAGGATACGCATGGTTAAAGGGTTAATTGGGTTAAAATTTGATATATCTGTAACGGTTAGTAATTATTTTTTATTGTAGATATTCACTAACTGTTAGGTTGAATAGAGCCAGTTTTAAAGATGCAGACCAAAACTGTTATAATTTCAACGATTTAGCTGCCAAATGGCAATTCGAAAAAGAATTGAGAGCACTTGATTAAAGTCAATAATAACCTATAATTGTCACTGTTATTCAATTTGTAAAAGGATATTAATAACGACTAGGCAGGAGCATTTCAGTCTGTCTATAGGCTTTATACTCCATTAAAACCCCTGGTAGGGTTAGAATAAATTTTCACCATAGAAGAAAATAAATTTACTTTTATTCCCAAAGCAAAGTAACAGGAAAATAAAAAATAGATAATGTATTCAACTTGCATGAAAGGAAAAGATTTTGAGTTTTTAATTACACCTGGTGATATAGAAATCAACCCTGATGATTTTGATAATTTGATGACACCTGATTCCATGCCTTGGACAAAGGTTTCCACAAAAGATTGGACATATTACAAAGTTGGCGAGGACGAGTTTTCCTATTCCTGCGAATTACCCGGGATACAAATGACTTTTAATGCTGAAATTACATTTGAAAAAGCCAGACAGATTGTAGAGGAAGTTGCAAATAAATTGAAAAAGCACAGTGGGCAGGAAATAGAAGTTATTTTTATCCCAACAGACACGATAGCCAGACTTGAACCTTAACTTTCACTTGCTTTTAAATAATTCTTGATTATTATCAGCTCCTTGTTACTTGCAAAGCTTCAAAGCACTGATTATATTTCTATTGAATTTAAATGATTATCTGAGAGTATTAAGAAATTCTACACTGCAAATCGTCCACTCATCACATTTTTTTACCCTTATTGTAAAGGGTTATTAAATTGTAGAAAACACTCCATGCCGCGATTTACCATCTATACCGTAGCAGCGCTATTTTCTCTTTCTTTGATGATATCTGGCTTGTTGCTGCCTTTTACTGTAACTGCACAGGAAAAGGGAGTTCATTTCGAACATACACTTTCGTGGGCAGATGTTAAGGCAAAGGCTAAAGCAGAGAACAAGTATATCTTCGTGGATTGTTTTACTACCTGGTGCGGCCCGTGCAGGTATATGCGCACCGTTATTTTTCCACAGGAGGAGGCGGGAACTTATTTTAACGACAAATTCGTAAGTGTAGAAGTGCAGTTGGATACTACGGCCAAAGACAACGACCATGTAAAAAGCTGGTATGCCGATGCACATGCTATCATGACTAAATATGGAATCAATGCTTATCCTACTTATCTGATTTTTGCTCCGGACGGACTTGTTCTGCACCGCATCGTAGGAGGTTCTAACTCGGCCGGTTCGTTCATTAGTTTAGTACAGCAAGCCTTTGATACCACCCAACAGTATTATGCAAAGTTGAGGCAATTTGAAAACGGCCGGCGCGACAGCGGTTTTTTACGCCAACTGGCCCTGCTGGCCTATAACGCCTATGATTTTTCCGTAGGCAGTAAGGTTGCCAAAGTGTATCTCACCAGTCAGCCTACTCTCTTTACACCTGCAGCATTGGAGCTGATGAACACTTGCACTATGCGATCGACCGACGAGTACTTTGGCTTCTTTGCCAAACATGCCAGCGAAATAGATAAGGTTATAGGAGCCGACAAAGCCGAAAATAAAATACGTTCCATTTTCCTGAACGAGGCCATGAGGCAGCTTCCCCGGCCCGCAATACGCAAAGCCAACTGGGATAGCATTCAAAAAGGTATTGCCGCCTACTTACCTGGCCAGGCCCAGGAAATAACGATGCGTATCAAAATTAATTATTTTAATTCCTGGGGTGACTGGCCCAACTTTGAAAAGGCCATTATCAGCTATATGAAGCAGTTCAGCCAGCATATGAATGACGAAGAATTGAACAGTATTGCGTGGAGTACTTTTGAGCATTGTGCAGACATGACCTGTGTTTCAGAAATCCTTGACTGGAGCAGGCAATTGAAAAACTCCAACACGCCTATGTTCATGGATACGTATGCCAACATCCTGTATAAATTGGGCAAAAAGGATGAAGCCATTTCCCTGGAGCAAAAAGCCCTCGATATGAGCCAGACCAATGAACGACCTGATTACCAGGCGACCCTTGATAAAATGAAGGCGGGGCAAAAGACCTGGAACTAGATGAACGCTGTCCACGGCTCGCTGAAATCAAAAAGAAAATTGACAAGGCTGCTGTTCTGGCGCCGGATCAGCTGGATCGCTTCGCTGAAACGTGCCCCTTTCCTTTAATGATGTCTATAATACCTTCATTGGTAATAATCATCATGCCATGCCGGTCGTCGGATATACCTTGCTGCAATTTATACGTGTAACGAGGAATACCTTTATTCAGGATGGTAGGAAAGAACACAAAGCTGATGTTGGAGCCCTGCTGCTGCAACGCCTGTCCCGCTTCAACAATATGGGTGGAAACAATGAACGTAACATTTCTGTTTTCGGCAAAAGCGCCGGTAACGGCCACCGTAGCATCATAAGCGTCTTTCACATTGGTGCCTTTGAACAGCTCATCAAAAATGATCACCAGGTTCTTCGATTGGCTTACCGCCATAGCCACTTCTTTTACCCGTAACACTTCTGCGTAAAAATGACTATAGCCCTTATTCAGGTTATCGGCCACATTGATGGAAGTGTACAGGCCATTCTGCACAGAAAATACCATGCGCGCTGCTGCCACGGGGAAACCCATGTGGGCCAGGTAAACGGCAATACCGAACGACTTCATAAAAGTAGACTTACCGGCCATATTGGCGCCCGTTAGAAAGATCATATTGTGATCATTACAGGTATGAACCGTATTGGGCACAGCACCCGCAAGCCGGGGATGAAAAAGATCATCGATCTCGATTTGGTTTTTGCCGGTTTCGAATGCCATGGCCTGTGCAAATTCGAACTTCCGTTCCCGGGCAATGCGGGCAACGGTTACATACACATCCATTTCATACAGCAGATCCAACAGCCGCTTCAACGCATGCTGCAAAACGGTTCGCAACAGGTGGTCGTAGGTGATCACTTTCCATAGCGATAGCCGTGCAACACCTTGTTCTTTCAATAATTTTTCCAGACCGGCACTATGCAGGAGCTGCTGTGCTTCCTGCATGGTCTTGCTATACGCACCGGCATTGTTGTGTAATCCAGCCTTCGCTAAAAAACTGCTCACAGCATTCAACAATTCCGTTACAGCCAATATGCCGTTGCAGATCATATCGTATTCCGGGTCGGAACCGATCATCTGTAATATTTTTTTCCGGCATACCATCGATGCCACTACTACGAGGTTATTGTTTCCGGCCGTGCTTATATAGTGTTCTACCTTTTCACAAAGTTCCCGGCTCACGGGAAACACCATTCCCGTCTCCTGGAAATATTTAAAAATGCTGGTTCGTGTATTGATCAATGCTGCATCGGTAAGCGGATGCTGGAACATCGATTCCAGCATCCGGCCACCACCGCGCGTAACGGTATGATCAAATAAATTGATGATGGAATCGCCTTTATACCTGCCTGGTATATTCAGATCATCGAGCGTTTGCTTGTCTGCCACAAAACTCATATTCAAACTGATTTTAGTGCCTGTTATCTGCTTTTGATAATACCGATTATATTCTCGTTATTGATGATCATCATGCCATGCCGGTCACTGGTTATACCGGCTGTTAGCTGGTATGTATAAGCGGGCATATTTCCATTCATAACGGTTGGAAAATAAACGAAGTTGAGGTTATCGCATTTTTGCCGCAGCGCCTCTCCTGCTTCAATAATATGCGTGGAAATGATAAACGTGCAGTTGCGCTTTTCGGAAAAAGCCGCCGTTACGGCAACGGTTGCGTCATAGGCATCCTTTACATTGGTACCCCGGAACAACTCATCGAAAATAACAACCAGATTCTCAATCCTGTTAACATGCTCCGCCACCTTTTTTAACCGCAGCACTTCTGCATAAAAATGGCTGTATCCCATATACAGGTTATCGGCCAGGTTAATGGTGGTGAACATACCATTCTGTACGGTGAACTCCATGTGTTTGGCCGGTACCGGGAAGCCCACATGCGCCAGGAAGATGGTAATGCCAAGGGTTTTCATGAAAGTTGACTTACCCGCCATATTGGCGCCGGTGAGAAAGATCACATTACTATTGCGATCTACCCGTATTGAATTGGGCACAGCGTTCGCAAGACCGGGATGATACATGTCTTCGATCTGCAGTATATTATCTTTTGCCGGCAAAGCGCGGGCAAATGAAAAGTTACGGGCTATGGCCACGCCCGCAACAGCGATATATACATCCAAACTATAGATGTGGTACAACAACTTTTTCAAAGTGTCCCGGGCTGCAAACCGTAATACGGGGTCGTATTTTGCGGCTTTGGCGTATGCCAGTTTTTTACATCCTTTTTCCTCGCGCATCCAGGTCAATTGTTCATTGGCCAGCAGTCGCTGCATTTCGCGTGCCTCATTCTGCCAGGATGGTGGGGCATCCCGTGTATCTATTTCCTTTAGGGTATCATGCAATATGTTGTACACTTCAATGCAGGCCACTATGCCTTTGTGCAGCAGCTCAAAATCCGTATCGGCTCCCATATAATTGCGCAGCTTACGCTGAAGGGTATCTTCCGCAGCGTTCAGCATAGTGCGTTCGTCTGTATTTTCCAGGTAATGCTCGATGGCATCGAATGCTTCGTTGCGGAAAGGAAAAACCAGCGGTTGCTCGCGGAAGAATTTGATGATGTCACTTCGCCTGTTGATTTTATGTATGTCTGCCAGCGGATACGTAAATAGTTCTTCCAGCAACTGCGCCCCGCCCTTCGTTTGGGTATTATTGAACAGGTTATAGATCGCGTTCCCGCGTTTACCTAAAATATTCAGATCGTCCAGCGTTTGTTTATCTATGATAAAGCTCATTACTCGTAGGTTTTATAAATCATCGTCCTCTTCTGCGTATCCAAAGTACCACGGCCACCAACAACAACAGGCCGGGGAATATCCACGTCAATAGATTTTTCGTGGTAGCCATGCTGTTCTTATCCAGTGCAATCTTATCATCGGTAGACGAGGGCCTACGCACGTCGATCGGCACTTCATTATCCGACATCCAGTAAAAAGCGCCGGTGATCACCGAATAATTCGAAGCACGCACGTTCTGCCGGCTGATGCTGATCTCTCCGTTGCTGATACAGTCTGCATCGCCGATGATCATGATCTTTTGCGTTTTCTTTCCTACTGTTCTGTATAAAGCAAGCCCGGTAATATATGGCTTCTGTACTTCGCCGGCGGCCGGGTTTAGTTTTACCGTATCGTCAATGAAATTCACGGTTTCCCTTTCATTCCAGCCGGCAGAATCGGATACAAAAAGCGGCACCGCATTAAATCCTTTGCCTGTTTCATACTCAATGCCAACGGCAGAAGGCATGGTCACTACTCGTTTATTCTTATACATCTCACCGTATATATAGGCGATGTTACCGGCCTCGCTGGTAGGTTTTGCTATAATGAAATCGGGCAGAAAATTTTCGCCCCGGTTCACCAATATGCCGGGCACAAAATGCACGCCAAAAGGAGTTATCAACTCATCCATGGCCTGTTGCCTTTTTGCTTCGCCTGCTATGAGTAAATTGCCGCCCCGGGCAATATATTTATCCAGGTTGCTTTTTTCCATGGGCGACAATGCGCTTTTCATATCGGCAATGACCATGATATTGATCGATGCAGGCACCTCTTTATCCAGCGACACATCCGCTATATCAAACCCCTGGTTGATCAATGCATAGCGGAACGGTTTATCCTGCGCAAAACGATTGTAATTGCGGTCGCCCTGCCTGTGGTTGTCGCGTTCGCCATGGCCACGCAGGAAGCCAACGGTTGGCAGTGGCATCGCTAACCGCTTCAATGCTGCCGTGATCTCTGTTTCGCCGGGTAATATCATTTGATCATCAAAGATCCGCAGGAAGGTTTGTTCGCCACTCTCGCGCTTAATGGTACGAACAAACGTATTTCCTTCCTGCGACAGGTCAATCTTCTTTCGGATCGCTTCGGGCGATATAACAAGCGATGTGCTCATTTCCTGGATGTCGGTGATCTTTTCCATACGCTGTTTAGGCGTCATGTTTGGAAAACGCTTCTCCAGACCCGGATTTTTCAGTGTATCATAGTAGTAAACGTATTCTATTTTGGTATCGGGTTTGAACCGTACGTATTGCCGGAAGCGGAGCAGGTCTGCATTCACCGCACGGGGCTGTGCGATCCACAAATTCTGGTCATCAAGTATATTGGTATAACTCGTAATGGTAAGATCGCCTTTCAGTTTTTTGATCACTTCCTGGCTTGCCGGTGTAAGCGTATTGAACTTTGTGGAAGTGGCATCATAGAACGTCATCAGTTTAGGGCGCGAAGAAGCATAGCCCAGCAATAAAGCAATACTTATCACCGCAATGTATTTTCCCACTGATGCCGTCCAGCGCGTTTTCTGCCGCGCCGCCTGCAGTCGAATGATCGCCAGCATCAGGAACAGGATCATTACTATAATAAAGTAGAAGAAATCTTCACTCACAAACAAGCCGGAAAGGAACGACATGGCCCGGCCCGAAATAGACACCCAATAGGTAAGATCACGAACAAAGGCGACATCCTGCCATAAAGTGCCTATATAATTCAGGATAGCCAGTATAACCAGTGTACCCATAGCTGCCACTACCTGGTAGGAGGTGAGGCTCGACATAAATAACCCGATGGCTGCATAGGCAAGGATGAGTAAATAGATCCCCAGCAAGCCCATCAATATAGCCGGCAGTTCAAAATCTGTTACCAGGTACCAGCTAACGATCACATACACCATCAGAACAATCACCAGCGTCAGGGCATAGAGCATCATCGAGAGGAACTTACCCAAAATGATCTGGGTATTGGTAATGGGTGAAGAATACAACAGTTTAACAGACCCGCTGGCAAATTCCCGGCTCATCAATCCCATGGTCAATAAAGGAATATACAAATACAGGTAACCCAACACACTCGTAAACAAACCGTAATTCGGGTTGGCAAAAACATCCATAGAAACACCGGACATTTTATATCCCTGGATAAAATATTTCACCCAGCTTTCCATGGCATTGGAATATCCCATACCCGTTTGAAATGTAAAGATTATTATGATAAGCCAGGCTACCGGTGAATAGAACAAGGTTTGCAATTCCGCACGTGCAATATTGAATACCGACTTCATTTGTTTGATATTATTGTTTTCCCGTTTTTAAAATCTATTTTTTTGACAGTTCAGCGAAAATGGCATCCAGGGAACTTTTCTCTGAAAAAATATCCGTTAACCGCCAGCCGCGGGTTACGCTTGTTTCAATGATCCGTTCCTTTATATCCTGTGCATCGGAAAATTTCAACCGGTACTTTGTTCCGCCCAGTTCTTCTACACCGGTTATGCCGGGTATGCTGCGCAGCTCATCGGCCGAAGGCATGGCGATCATCGAAACGATCAATGTATTGGGTACAATGTAATTATCAAACTCATCTACGGTACCGGCAAACACTACCCGTCCCTGCTCAATCATGCGTATGTAATCGCAGGTAGCCTGCACTTCCGACAAAATATGGGTTGATAAAATGATGGTACGTTCTTCGGCAATTTCTTTTACCAGCCGGCGAATCTCCAGGATCTGGTTAGGGTCGAGGCCATTGGTGGGTTCATCCAACACCACAAACCTGGGGTTATGAATGATGGCCTGCGCAATGCCCACGCGTTGCTGATAACCGCCGGATAAATTACGGATCAACCGTTTGCGAAAATGAACAATGGCGCAACGGTTCATTACATCGGTGATCGCTTTTTCGATGTCTTTGGCAGGAATATGTCGTAAGCGGGCAGAGAACCTTAGGTATTCTTCTACGGTAAGATCGGTATGCAGCGGTGGCTTCTGGGGCAGAAAACCAATATGTCGTTTAGCTTCCACCGGGTTATCGCGTATGTCAATTCCTTTGATGTACACATTTCCTTCCGTTTGTTTCAGTACGCCACACATGATATTCATGGTAGTTGACTTGCCGGCCCCGTTGGAACCCAGCAAACCGTAAATACCATTTTGGGTAATTTCAAAATCAATATCACGGATGGCCCACTGCGCGCTGTACCGGTGCGACAATTTTTCAACTTTCACAATTGAATCATTCATAAATTTTCAACAACCTGTTTTTTATGCTTTAACTTAATAAGATGCTTATACGAATGTTTTAATAGGTAGCATTTCCGATAGCTTGCAGATCTATGCCGTAAACCGACTGAAAATAGGCGATCATGATATCATACTTTTTCCTGATCAGCCCTTTGGTGTCAACATCGGGGCTTAACACACCACCCGGCGATGTTAACTGGTCGTAGGTATTGGATACGATGGTTGTTACAAACGTATCCCAATCCACGTCGGGCGAAGTGCTCAGCCAATCGATCACGCCCATTTCGTTATAATTGGCCCAGTTCACAGATTTATAATCAGTCAATGCGGTAAATGCCCCACTGCGCGTTATTAAACCTTTCTGGCGGGCCATGGTAAGGAATGTAGTATTGACTGCCGACTTATAGGTATACTTCCTGTCTGCCGACATTGCATCGAGGCGGGCGCCGCCCCAGGTTACCGCAATAAAATCTTCGCCGGTATAGGTATCGGGGAAGTGGCTAAAGTCTATGTTATCAATGGGTTTGCCGGCACCCATATTGGCAAAATAAATACTGTCAAGCAGGAACACTTTTTTCGGCAGCATGGCAGTGAGGATGGAATCGGGATAAAACTTTAACCAGGTATTTTTCAGCAGGTCGAGTTGTTTACCTACATAGGCTTCGTCGGCCGGCACATCGAAATATCCATACCGGGTAACCGAATCTTTTACCGCATCATACGTGCCCCCGGTAAAATCACCTACCTGGTAATAGAGGTCGTGGGAAACATATTTGTAAAGGAACAACGTGTTGTATTTCCTGAACAGTTGCACAATATCGGCATCGTATGGATGGTTGCCCTGTGGCAGGGAATAATCGCCGTATACATTTTCTTTTTTTTCAGAAGGCGTGAGCGCTTCTTCTTTCTTACATCCTGCTGCCAATACAAACAGCAGCAGTAAAACAGTGAATGATTTTATAATGGATTGCATAACAATTTAATTTAGGTAACGGGCCACTTGTTTTAAGGATTTGGCACCATGGCCGGGTTCTTCGCCAGCACCGAACGGCGGAATGGCAATACATAGCGCTTATCGGCCTTTTGTAATATATAGGTCACCGGCTGGCCGGCTGTTGTTTGCAGCACATGGTGTATTTCGGGCATGCCATAACGCCGCAGATCGAACCAGCGATGGTCTTCAAAACTTAATTCCCGCCGGCGCTCATCGCGATAAAAATCAAGCAGTGCTGTACCGCTGTAATCGACCGGCACGTAGGCCACATTGCGGGTATCGTACCGGAAAGAACGCAGGTTGTTCAGGTCGTCGAGGGCTGCTTTGCGCAATGCTTCATCGTTATTTTTTAAATAAAGCTGAATATTGCTTTCTGCCCTGTTCAGGTACAACTCTGCTACACGCATGCCTTTTGTTGGCTCACTGGAAGTAGCGCCATCTTTGTATTTACCTCCGGTAAGCACATAGGGGATCGTCCAGCAACAACCATCTTCATACTCCCAGTGATGAAAAAAGCGCAGCCGCAGATCGCCCCGATTGGTACTGTTATCAGGGTGATAATCATATTTACTTTGCAGATCAGGCGACACCTGGAACAATGGCGCCCCTTCGGGGATCAGCGATACACCAAGGTATTCGTCTGTGCTCGCGTATCCCAGCCAAATGGCTTCCACACTGCTGCTGCTGTATACGTTATCGGCCGGCTGGTAATTATCGTAATAAGGCTTTTTGAGATCTGCCAAACGCATCAGGCTCGGGTTACGGGCCAAACCCAGCGAGGCATATTTTTTGGCGGCCTCCCATTTTTCCATATACAGGTACATGCGCGATAGGAGGTTGTATACAAACACATCGGTAACCCGGTATTTACTGTTATCCTTACCGTATTGCTCCATCAAAGGCAACGCATTAAGCAGGTCGGCTTCTACCTGTTCATAAATGCGCGCCACAGATACCCGCTCGGGGTTTACATCATGCACTACCGAAGAAAGGATCAGCTCTACACCCGGCGATGTGTTGATATCTACCCCTGCTGCATTGTATGGCTGGCCATACAAATTCACCAGCATAAAATAAAAGTAACCGCGCATGGCCAGGGCCTGTCCGCGTACATTCTCTCTGTCAGTTTCTTCTCCTCTTACTTTATCTATCATATCAAGCACCACATTGCACCCCATGATCCGGCGGTAGTAATGTTCATACGTATCTATGGGGTCGTGTACCTGGGCTGCTTCCATTAGTTCAAACATATCATCGCGCCAGCTAAAAGCCGGTGCATATTTCTTATAGGTGTTGGCAGCCGCTTTATCCGGATTATAATTGCTCGATACATCGTCGGTGAGCATATCGAGATACGCATGAAAGCTGGGTTGCTTTGAACCGGCGGGATATACCTCACCCATCAGCAATTGCTGTAGTTCGGTTACTGAAGAAGGTTTTATTTCGTCCTGGCTTTTTTCTTCAAGATGTTTACGGCAACCTGTTATACACAGGCCCAATAATACACTTAACATGATCCTATATATGATGTTCATATCTTTTTCTATTAAGCAGATTAAAAACTTACGTTTACACCCATGGAATATACCCGGGCTATGGGCTGGTTGCCGGTAGCCACTTCGGGGTCCATTCCTTTGTAATCTTTGCTAACGATGATAAAAGGGTTTCGCACGGCAGCCGTTAACGACACATTTTTCAACCACACGTATTTCAATAGTTGTTCTGCTACGTTCCAGGTGAGCGAAATATCGTTACATCGCAGAAAGGAACCGCTTGCTATCCGTACGGTGGAATAATTATAAATGTCGTATGCTTCGGGATAAGTAGAATAGCCCGGTACAGGGGTAGCCACAGGCTGCGCCGAACCACTTGCATCATAGATCCACGAAGGAATGGAGGGTATATTGGTATGCTGCTCATCGCCCGGCTGCTTCCACCGGTTCACAAATTCTTTGGGCATATTTTCAAAGGCGCCGGGCAGCCCGGTCGACTTGAACATCTTATACAATAAACGTTTGCCGCCAAGAGCCATATTAAAAGAGGAGGCGAGGGTAAACCATCTGTAGCGGAATGAAGTGGAGAAACCGGCGGTGAAATCCGGATCGAACTTCCCGGCATATACCATGTATTCGGTGGCGTCTGTCTCGGTTTTGGGATTGTCTTTTACCTGCGGTATATTAAATAACGGGTATCCATATTGGGGGTCAAGGCCTTTAAAGTCAAACACCCAGAAGGAAGAAACAGCATATCCCTGTTTATACAGTTTTCCCGATACGGCATTTTCCCAGGAGTTATTGCGCGGCACATCGGTATTCAGCACATTGATATTCTTTGAGGTGTTGACCGACAGATTCCACACAAAATTTTTTGACCGTACGAGGGTACCGCTCAATGTAAGTTCAACACCATGATTCAACATACGCCCGGCATTCACCGGCATACTGGAAATACCATAGGAAACCGGCACTTCCTTATAAATGATCATATCTTCTGTCTTCTTTCGGTAATATTCTGCCGACATTACAAACCGGTTCTTTGCCACGCCCAGGTCGAGCCCCAGGTTGATGGTTTTTGTTTTCTCCCATCGCAAGTCGGCATACCCCAGAGATTTGATCTGCAGTTCATATTCGCCGGTGGTGGCGTTCACCACGCTTCCCGGTAACTGTGCAATCAAATCGGGACCTACATTCTCCGCCACATTACCCTGCCAGCCATACGAAGCACGCACATTCAGTTCGCTGAGCCAGGTTTGTTTTGCCATCCACGGTTCATTATGCACATTCCAGCGTACCCCGCCGGCCCATACCGGCAAAAAGCGATGCCGCTTATCCTGACCGAAACGGTTACTTGCATCAGAGCGTAAGCTGCCGGTAATTACATACCGCTCATCAAACGAATAGGTAACACTGCCATACCAGCTAAGGAAATTGGCTTCGCGGTCGGTGATCACGTGTGGCATTTCCTCATAAAGCGGGTTATCGGTAGTGCCAATTCCATTCAGATTAGTGATCATGGGCGGCGGCAACGTAATATTTTTGCCCCGCTCAGGGAAATACCCATACACGATGGAAGAATAGCCATTTGTTTTAACACTGCGTACTTCCTGGCCGGCCAGCGCTCCCAGGCGGTGGCGGCCCACCAGTTTATTCCAGGCCAGGCTGTTGCGCACCGTTAGCGAAGTATTGCGTGTTTCTATGCTATTCAGCTCGCCGCCATGAGGCAGCCGCGATTTTTGATACTCCGGCGTTCCCACGCCAAAAGCGCCATAATCATACCAGCGCTTTGTAGCAATATAATAACTGTATTCCGAGGCATATGCCTCCCCAACCGCATTGCTCGAGGTAACGCCCAGGTCGCTTTCGAACCGCAGGCCGGGCAGGATGACATAATTCAAATTGATACCGGCGCTGAAACTGCGCTGGTCGTTGGTATTGCCTGTTTCGGCCAGTTCGTTGAGGATGTTAAACTTCAGCGGACCGTACGCGTAACTCTTGTCGTAATACTTCAATTTACCGGCCGAATCAAAAGCCGGAATGGCGCGGCTTGTTTCCTGCGCATACGTAAAAGGGTCTACGGCATAAAAGCCATCCGTTTTCATCACATTGGCCGATAACCGTATGCCCGCAGTGAGTTTGTCCGATAGCTTTATATCCAGGTTAGTGGTCCCGTTCAACGACCGGGTTTCATTCCCCCTGGCCGTACCCAGGTTTTGATTCATTCCAATGGAAGTATAATACGTGAGCTTGTCGGTTCCGCCTGAAATGCTCAGGGTATGGTTATGACTAAAAGGCGTTTGATACAACAGGTTTATCCAGTTCGTGTTCACGATCTCCAGCGCCTTTACTTCACTGTTGAACTGGTCGTAGGTGATCTTTTTATCGAGGTAACGCCGCAATACTTCTTCATAACCCACCGCCTCGGTTACTTTTGTTCCCAGCAATCGCCGTTCATATATCTCACGCGAAACGTCGATGCGTTCTTTGGAATTCATCAGGTTCAGCTTATCATAGTTCAGTTTTTCTGTTATAGCCATGCCGCCGCTGTAATTCACCGACATGCGGCCCTGTTTACCACGTTTTGTTGTGATAACGATCACTCCGTTGGCAGCCTTTACACCATACAGAACAGTAGCAGCCGCATCTTTTAACACTGTTACATCTTCGATATCGTTGGGGTTGAGCCACGCGATCGCATTCCCGATAAAATTGCGCACCATATCCAGATTGCTGCCTACATCATTCAATGAAGTGGCCTGAAAAGGCAATGGATCGGTTTGAATAATACCATCTACCACCCATACCGGTTCCTGGTTACTCAGCAAGGTAGAGGTACCCCGCACGCGTACACGCTGCCGGGTACCTACCAGGCCATTGTTATTCATGACTACCGTTCCGGGGAGTTTCCCCTGCATCATTTGTTCAATACTATTGGTACCGTCGTACAACATGTCTTCGCGCTTCAGCTTATTAGCCGAACCCACCATCTCTGTTTTTCTGATCGCCTGGTAGCCGGTGAATACCACTTCCGACATTTCCGCCGGCGCTATCTGCAACTGTACGTTTTGCGTGACTGCATCTGCATCACCGGCAAGAATAGGTACCAATTGCGGCTTCATACCTACATAAGAAAATCGCAGGGTAGTTTTATGCGCCACACCAATGGTGTATTTACCGGCTGCATCGGTAATAGTTGATCTGCCGGCCAATAGATCTTCTACGCTTACGCCCGCCAGAGGGATGCCTTTGATCGATGACACCACTCCGCTTACTTTCACCATGGTATCAACCGTTTTCTTCGAGTAATTTTCAGCCGGTTTGCGTTTGATAATTACCGTATTGTTCTCAATGGAATACTGCATATCCGTTCCCCTGAACAATAAGGTAAGCACTTCGGGCAATTGTTTTTTAGTAACATTAATGGTAATGTTGGGAAACCTGTTCAGGTCATCTACGCTGTAAATAAAATTCAGGGCAGTTTGTTTTCGTACTTCATTCAACGCATCTGAAAGGCGGGCGTTTTTCAGATTCAGCGACACCGTTTTTTCGGGATCCTGGGCTTTCACCGAAATCATTAACAGTATACCTGCAGCAATAGGCAGGCAGCGGAAAGCCTTCCGCAGACAATGTTTCATCATGTGCGTTAGTTTTGGTTGGTAGAATGCTTCTTAATGTTGACAGGCTAATCGCAGGCGTGCCCACCTGGTAGTTGCGAACAGAACGCGTGGCGCACCTTTTATTTATCTATAAAAATTGTTTTTCCCCTGATGCTAAATTGTATGTTTCCTGCTTTTCCAATGGCAGTTAGTACATCTTCAATTTGACCGGTCTTCCTGAACCGCCCGCCAAATTTCCGTTCTTTCAATTCGGGTAACACAAATTCAGCGGTAAAATCATACTGACGGCACAGGCTGTTCATCACTTCTTCCAGCGTGGTTTCTTCAAAAATGATCTGGCCGTCTTTCCATGCTGTATAGGTATCCACATCAACCGTTCTTTTGATAAACGCGGTTCCGGTAAATATGGATTGTTCGCCAGGTTGCAATGGGGTTGCTATAGTGCCGGCACTCAATTGCACAGAACCATGCACCAGCGTGGTTGTATGATATTTCGTATACGTATTTACATTGAACTCGGTTCCCGTTACTCTAACATCCACGCCAGCCGCGTTTACTATAAAAGGTTGTTCGGTATTTTTTTTGATCCTGAAATACGCTTCTCCGCTTTCGAGGAAAACCGTACGTTTTGCAACGCCGCCAAAATGTACGGGGTAACGCAGTTTTGTTTCTGCATTCAGCCATACTTCCGATCCATCGGCCAATTGTATTTTATACAGCCCGCCCTTTGGAACGATCAGCGTATTGAATCCTGCCGGTTTTGTATCGCCTGCTTTGGCAGTATATGTAAGCAGGCTTGTGTCGATATTGGTAATTTCGGTTTGTCCCTGTTGTATTCTTGAATCAGGATTCTTATTCAGTTCAACGCTTTGCCCGTTGACCAGCACCAGCATAGCCCGTTTAGGATTCACCGGCGTGGTAATATAAGTACCAGCCATCACGCGCCGTGGCTGATCGTTTTTTCTAAGCAGAAACAAAGCCGTTGCCCCCAGCAACAATAAGCCGGCTGCTACAGCAGCATATTGTAACCAACGCATGTCCCGCACACCGCGTGTACGTAATGCCGGTGACTGCCTTTGTATATTTCCATGCAGTTTCAACCAGGCTGCGTCATCATCTAAACTGCCCAGGAAGGCCACCGCGTGTGCCATCAGCTGTTCCCGTTGCAACAATTCAATTAATTCCTGTTCATCAGGCGAAAGCGCCTGCCACTGCTCCGGGGTTGGCTGTTCGCCATTATAAATAGCCCTGAGCACCTGTTTCCATATAACCGGTTGTGTGTTCATGGTTCACATATATAAGTCGCAGGAATGGCCGTGCGGGGTGACAGCTTTATAAATTTTTTTTAGAAAAAAGAAAATGGCTGATTATCAATTTATGAAGATCAGCGTAGCCATATGGAAAGCAATATAATGCCCAGCGCATCATCGGGTATCCGCTCCCTGATAAATGCATAGGCCCTTTTCATTTGAGTTTTAACCGTATTCAGGGAAATGTTATTCTTTTCGGCTATCTGAGCATAGCTCAACCGGTCGATCACATACGACAGAAAGATATTTTTTCTTTCTGGCGGTAGTAGCTCCACCACCTGCATAACCCTGGCGGTTACGGCTTCGCCGGAAATAATGATCTCTTTTTCTTCGAAGGGATTGGTTCCGTCCTGAACAGCGCTTAGTTGTTCATCTGACATGGTTTGCTGTTTGCGCAGGAAACTAATGGAAAGATTTTTCACCGCCCGGGTAGCATATGCCTGGAAGGAGTCAATGGTTTTGATCTCTGCCCGGCGCTGCCACAGGTTCAGGTAGAAATCCTGGACGATATCTTCCGCGGCACCCTGGTCTCTTACCATACGAAACGCAACCAGGCACAGAAAACTATAATGTTGCCTGAACAGGATTTCATACTCTGTTATCGTAAATACAGCAGCCATTTTTTATATGGTACATAGATCTGTTAACAAATACGATAGGTTCAGGTAATAATAGTATGGTATTCGCTGCAGTAAGGAAGCAGTGAAAATAAGCTATTTTTTGCAGCGAAAGAAAGCTGCAACAGGAACCTGCAGAGAGAAGTTATCCATTATAAAGCCACGGAAGCAAAAAAGGTGTGAATGACACTAAATTCCACCAAAAAAAGACCGCTGAAAATCAACGGCCTTAACAATTTTAAGTGGATAGTGGCATAAAAGCCCCGGTCGATACATCACTCCCGAATCAAATAATGCTATAAAGTTACCGCTTGTGTATCGCCATCATTTATCTTGTATTTAATTACTTTGCTGCCCTCCGTTATGGTAATAATTAATTTTTCCTTGTTCAGCCTGGATATTTTGAGATCGAAGACATGACCGAACGAGTGGATGTTATTTAATGCCATTTCATTCCAGTTCTTTGGTAGCCGTGGCGTACAATTAAAACTGTTAAAACCTGTTGGCAGCATGCCAAACAGGCCTTCTATAAATATTCTGCAATAAAGGCCGCCCTCGGCCGACAAATGCCTTTGGTTACCTTCGGGATAAGCTTCTACCGGATATGGTACATGCTCTCCCAACAGTCTCCTGCGCGAATAATAACGCAGATAGTCCATTGCTCTTTCTGTTTCACCTGCCTGCAGTACACCACGAAGTGCATACAGGGTTGACCGGTCCCAAAAAGTTTCTTTACCTGCCTCGGTAGCCAATCCATCGGCTGTCCATAACCTGGGCGAAAACAGGGCATCGATCGTTCCCTTGCTCCGGTCTAAAATGCCCATGGTAAGGGGTACGCAGATCCAGGCACGCAATACATCATTGGTTTCGTAATATTTATACGCATCAAACCCTTCTACGTTACCGCCAAAATATTTTTCGATATTAATTTTAAGTATAGCTGCTTGTTTTAAATACGAATCTAATTGTGATTTAGGCTGATGCAGTTGTTTACCGAGATCGGCCGCAGATCTCAATGCGGCATAATAAAGGCTGCTTGTTGGCAGATTAGCTTTGCCCGACGGAAAGCGCCCTTCCAGTTCATCATGATCTGAAGTAACAACGCCCTGGTCATTTAATTTCCTTCGGCTGTATTCAAGACACCAGGTGATGAGTGGCCACAATACTTTTGCAGAGTCAGGATGAGCATAAGCCAGTGCGAAGCGGGACGCACCATAAGCAATCATGGCCATATCGCCCCTGTCGCCGGCGCCTTGCCATACGGTGTCTCCTTCGGCAACTATGGAACTGGGTATGGGACGGTATTCGGGGTTCATGTACCTGGCAAACAAACGGTAACAGGCCATTGCTGAGAGGGTGCCAATGCTATCGCCCAGGAATGCAAAAAAGGGGCAGACATATTCGGCCTGGTCATTGGCCCAAACAGCCGCATAATAAGCAAGGCCGCCAGGGCCATGAAGATAACCAGCCTTGGTTTTGTAAATACTTTCTGTTCCCCTGATTTTGGCAAATGAAAACTCCGTATTTAATATGGTATCCGGTGTTTGTAATTGCAATGGCGATAAAATTGTTTTAATACGGTTCTCACGCGCGCTTTCTTCTGCATCTGCATCAACGGTAATGGGCTGAGCAGGAAAATCTGTTGCCCGGTAACAAACGGCAAAACTGGTGCGCTCACCTGGTTGCACTATCCGGCTGCCATCGCCTACCGTTGCCATTATGACTGTGTGCGGTCTTACTTTACTTTGAATACTATCCGTTCTTACCTCACGCTTCAGGTATTCCATGGAAATGGTAAGCGGCTTATCGGTTGTATTTGTAAAAACAAATTTTTCAATGACCATAGGTTTGTCCACGGAAGGAAAAATTCGCCGTTCAATTTTTACCAACTCAGGATTGCTCGTTATCGCATCAATCTGCATAATACCTTTATGGCTGATGCTTTTGATGTTATATGAAAGATTACCTGACTTTTTCCCGATGGCCAGATCCATTTTTAATTGCCGGTTATTAATAAAGAACCGCGGCAGCTCGTTGTCCAGGAAAGTATAATCAATGTGACTTCGGGTAGCATCGGGCAGCATCCTGAATGTGGGGAAAACCACCGTTCGCAAAACAGAAGATCTGCCTGCACTATCTAATCCATACTGAACCCAAACAGATACTTTTTCTCCCGACATTTCAATATGATCAGTATGCGGCAAACGACCATTGATTATCCATTTGATACTTCCATCAGGCTGTATAGCCCAACGGTCAGTTTGCTGAGGTAAAATATTCTGTTGGGCAAAAAGCAGGGATGGCAACAGAAAAGCTAAAAAGCTTACAAGTATTTTGGCAATCGTTAGTTTCATTTAATATCAATTATGCTTGTTAATGGTAGCTGTATCACTGTACCGGATGTTCTAATTTGCTGCTTGCCCGGGAAAATTATAATCATATTTCCAGGTGTTGCTCATATCCGGATACTGTTGTTTGCATTCCAGGTATTCGTTCATCATCCTTTGCATAGTGGGGTTAAGCCTTTGCAGGTATTCAGGCGTTAACAGGCTGGCGTTGAGCAGGTAAAAATGCCAGGTTGGAGGGTGTGCCGCGCTATGGTAACCCATATGCAGGGTGCGCCTCGGCACTTCCATCGTTTTGGTATATCCTCTGTGGATCAAATTATTATTATAGATCACCGCCTGACCGGCCCTTAAAGGTACGGGCATACCGCCGGGCATTTCCACACCAACCGGCGCATAGTGCTTCGAGCCCTGGAATGCTTCATTTTCTTCCGGTGTGTTGGGCCGGTTATGACTACGGGGCACAATCCAAAGAGAATTTTCATCTACCAATGGCAAATTGATCTGTACGCTGTTGTGAAACCGTTCTTTTGAAAATAGCCAGTCTTCTATCTCTTCCTGCGGAATCTGGATGATATCACGGTGCCAGCCGAGGGAATAGGAGGTACCCGCATTTGCTGCCAGGATCGATGCATTGTTGATGATCAGCCTGGGCCCAATAATCTCTTCCACAACTTTTAATATCACCGGGTTATAAAAGGCGTGGTGAATAGGCTCCGTTCCGGGCTTTGTCAATAAATGAAAATAATACTGCCGGGCTTCCTGCCCAAACGAGTCTATCTCATCACCCAGATGCTGGAAAGAAGAACTGCGGACCCGCTTGTCGGTCGCTTCAATTTTAGGGCTTAGCAAATCATCCATAATACCCCTGAAGTGATCAATTTCCTGTTGCGTTAAAACATCAACAACCACATACCCCTCTTTTTCGAAGGATTCTTTTAGACTTTCCATATGGCTTTTTTTATTTAGATTATCTCAATTCGTTACCCGGTTTGGGCATGGGTTCACAAAATGATATATATAATTGATTATAAACAAGATATAATGTTTTATAGCAAAATAGTGTACGTTAACTATTTAGCAATACTAAATGCTTTATTTTGTACTTCCAAATATTTTTATATTAAAAATGTATATTGCCACCCTTGAAAACAGGCTCAAATAAAAGCATCGGAATTAAAGAAATTGCAGAACGGGCTAATGTATCCATAGGTCCGGTTGACAAGGTATTACATAACCGGGGTGGCGTTTCCAAAGCAACCCGTGAGCGTATTTTACAGGCCATTAAAGATTTGGGGTATACGCCAAATATCCTGGCCAGCAGGTTAAAGTCGTCAAGAGATTATACAATCGCAGTTTTAATTCCTGAAGCCACCGATATGATCCCTTTTTGGTTTGCCCATAACACCGGGTTTGAGGAGGCAATGAAAGAAGTTTCCCCCTTTGGCATCAACATCAGCATACTGACGTTTGAACAAAACAACGAAGCATCTTTTAAATTGCGCGTAGATGAAGTGATCAATGATGGTTACGACGGCATATTTATGGTACCGGTATTCTATAATGAAACCATAAGGCTATTGCAACATTATAAGGATTTAAATGTACCGGTCATCTTCTTTGACAGTAATATTCCCGGGTTATCCAACCTTAGCTTTATTGGAAACAATTCAAGGGACAGTGGGTACCTGGCTGCTAACTTAATGGATTATACGATTTCAAAAAAGGCAGACATACTAATTGCTTCCATAGAAAGGGAAGAGGATAACCACATTCAGTTTTCCGCTCGGGAGGAAGGTTTTTTAACTTACTTTGAAAATGCCGGCAGAAGAATACTAAGATTCACTGATACAACAGGAAATGAGCAAGCGATCAGCAAAGGGGTTTCGGCTATTTTCAGGGATAACCCACATTTGGAAGGAATATTTGTCGTTAATGGAATTGATAAGATTGCATCTGCGATTACTCCAACGCAAAAATCCAATTACCGGATGATTGGTTATGATCTTATTGATAAGAATATTCAATTGTTAAAAAATGGAGCCATCGATTTCCTCATCAGCCAGCAACCCCAAAAGCAGGCGTACCAGGGAATCAAATTGTTTTATGACTATTTAATATTGAAAAAACCAATAGCGCCTTCTTATTTCCTACCGCTTGATATAGTCATGAAAACCAATATCGATTATTATCGGTTTCTGTAATTAGTACAGGTATAAATAAAAATTAAGCATTGAGATTCATCGAACGTATTGCATCTAACCGACCTTATTTCATACAGGCATCATCAGGCAAAAAAACGGGCTAAGTTATGAAATCACGTAAAATGTATCAGCGTACCGACTTATTTGCCAAAACTTCGCACTTATTAAATGGTGGCAACAGATCGTGTTGCCTCCCGCTTTCATCACGTATAACAACGCGGAGGTTTTTTTGTGTTCTTATTACCTTTTGGGCTTAACTTCATATCATTAACCCCGCAAAAATTCCGATCAGTCATTTAAATGATGATGAACGTGAATATGCAACCAATTAAAATCTTTAACGGACGAATTATTACACCATACCGCATAATTTATGGCGGTACTATATTGATTACGGGAAATACCATCACTGCTATTGAGGAGCGGGATATAGAAGTACAGGGAGCCATAGTCATTGATGCAGGAGGAAAATACATAGCACCTGGTTTTATAGATATTCATGTACATGGCGGTGGCGGCGCCGATTTTATGGATGGAACCGAAGAAGCATTTTTGCAGGTTGCCAGTCTGCATGCCCGGTATGGCACCACATCCATGACGCCCACTACACTGAGTTGCGACAAATTATCCCTGTTACAGGTATTGAAGGCATATGAACAGGCGCATAGTAAAAACAATATGGGGTCAGCATTTATAGGTATGCATCTCGAAGGACCTTATTTCGCCATGAACCAGCGGGGAGCCCAGGATACCCGATACATCAGAGATCCCGACCCCGATGAGTACAGGGATATTCTGTCACGCACAAATGTTGTTACCCGGTGGAGCGCAGCGCCCGAACTACCAGGGGCGCTTGAGTTTGCCGATTATTTGCAGTCAAAAGGCATTCTGGCGGCACTGGCGCATACGGATGCTGTTTACGAAGAAGTGCTGGAAGCATTTGAGAGAGGGTATACACATGCTACCCATTTATACTCCGCTATGTTGGGTGTTACAAGAAGAGGCGCGATGCGATACGCCGGCGCTGTTGAAAGCGCTTTTTTGATCGATGAAATGACCGTTGAAATAATTGCTGATGGGGTACATTTGCCACCCGCCCTGCTAAAACTGGTATATAAAATTAAAGGGGCTGATAAAACGGCTTTAATTACAGATGCCATGCGGGGCGCCGGTATGCCGCCGGGGAAAAGTATACTGGGAAGCAGACAAAACGGGTTACCCGTTATTATAGAAGATGGTGTGGCGAAATTGCCCGACCGCAGCTCTTTTGCCGGTAGTGTAGCAACCGCTAACCGCCTTGTTTGGAATATGGTTTCTAAAGCCGATGTGCCCCTATGCGACGCGGTGCGTATGATGACCAGTACGCCAGCCGCCATCGCAGGCGTCTCAGGCAGAAAGGGCTTGTTGATGGCCGGGAAAGATGCCGACATAGTGATTTTTGATGAACAGGTGGATGTTTATATGACAATTATAGGAGGCCGGGTTGTTTATGACAGAATAGGTACATACAGCCCAAACACGACACTATAGAATAGGAGCATATAAATATAGTTCGGGAAATGGTAATAAACATATACGATAACAGGATGCAGTTAGGAGCAGCGGCTGCTAAAGCTCTTGCTCAAACCATTCATGATCTTTTGCAAACACAGCCTTTAATTAATATTGTCTTTGCGGCAGCGCCGTCTCAAAATGAATTCCTCAGCGCCTTATTGGAAGAAACGATTCCCTGGCATTCTATCAATGCCTTTCACATGGATGAATATATCGGGCTTGATGCTGCCTCCGGTCAAACATTTGCCGGTTACCTTAAAGAACATTTGTTCGAAAAGGTATCCTGCAATGCGGTGTATTATATGAATGGCAATGCCGCCGACCTGGCTGCCGAATGTAACAGGTATAGTTTATTACTGAAAAATTTACCCGTTGATATTGTCTGTATGGGCATTGGCGAAAACAATCATATCGCCTTTAATGATCCGCCGGTCGCTGATTTTAATGACCCGCAAACAGTGAAAATTGTAACACTGGATGAAAGCTGCCGACAGCAGCAGGTAAACGATAACTGTTTTTCATCATTGAAGGAGGTTCCCACGCGGGCCATTACATTAACCATTCCTGCCTTGCTAAATTGCAAACATATACTCTGCATGGTTCCGGGCGAAAGAAAAGCGAAAGCGGTTTACCATACCATTAGCAGTGCCGTTACCGAACAATACCCTTCTACTATTTTAAGAAAGCATGACAGCGTGCGGTTATTCCTGGATAAAGACAGCAGTAAAATGATATAATTATGAAAAAACGGATCTTGTTCCTGCTACTGGTTTGTTTGTTTCACCAGGCGCCGGCGCAAACTGCAGCAGTGCATAATTTTACCGTTAAGGCTTTTCATCTTGATTTGCGTATACAGGTAATGACCATGCCGGCGTTAAAAATTTTTGCCAAACATTTACAGCAAGGTGGCATCAACACATTGATATTGGAATATGAAGCTACATATCCTTACAAAAAACACCCGTTGATTGCAAACCGATATGCCTTTACAAAAGAAGAAATCAGTTCGTTTGTTGCTTTTTGCAACCAGTTAGGCATTGATGTAATTCCATTACAGCAAAGCTTTGGGCATGTAGAGTATATTTTGCGCCATTACCGGTATGCTTCGCTGCGGGAAGATGAAAAGGATCTATCGCAGGTTTGTCCACTTCAAACAGCCGGTGATAGCGTTTTATTTTCTGATTTGTATACCGAACTCGCTGCTGTTCATACCTCGCGCTACATTCATATTGGGGGAGATGAAACCCTGTTGCTGGGACATTGCGCCAGGTGCCGGGCAAAGGCGGAGAAGGAAGGCATATCGAAATTGTATATTGATTACATAAACATGCTCTGCCGAATTGCGATCAGGTTGGGTAAGCGCCCTGTTCTTTGGGCAGACATTGCACTGAAATATCCTGAAGCACTGCAATTGTTGCCAAAGGAAACCATTTTTGTTGACTGGAATTATGGATGGGCGCTGAATAGGTTTGGTGATCATCAAAAACTCGTAGAAAGCGGTTATGAAATTTGGGGGGCGCCGGCATTAAGAAGCAGCCCGGATAATTATTTTCTTACCCAATGGGAAAAACATTTTAATAATATCAGGGACTTTATTCCTGTGGCAAGGCAACTGGGTTATAAAGGTATTGTAATGACGTCATGGTCTACTTCCGGTACATATTCTTACCTGTATGAATCGGAAAATAATTTGTCGCAATTATATGCCATAAGACAGGTATATCCTGTAACGGGGTTTAATATACTGCTGGCTGCATTTATGAAAAGCATTACTACTGCCGGGACGTTGAATATAGAAGCATTTATAGCTGATTATTGCTCGCGGGCATATGGGTTCACACAATCGCAGGGCAGGCAATTTTGGCAGGCGCTTATCATAACGCCCTATGAAGTAGAGAATGGTATAGTAAAGAGCCCTGTTCCGCTTTCCCTGGCTGCTTTGGCCGATAGCGTTACAAAAGCAGCTGATGAGTTTCATAAATTGAAGCCCTTAAAGAATATAGAAGAATTTGAGCAGTACCGGCTGATGGCTGATATCCGCGTTCAATACATCCGCTTTTTGGAAATTGAAAAGCAGGTAAATGAAAACGACTTTTCACAAGCTGCAATTCCTTCCTTACTGCAAAAGTTGCAGGCATTAATGGCAACAGCCGCTTTGATCGACCAACGGTTTATTGCGCTTAATAAGAATAGCTTTTATATGTCGGAATTAAAATTGGCAAACCAGTATAGGAACATAATGCTTCAACTACTTTATGATCGTTTGAACAAAATAAGATGAAATGATCGGTTCAACGAATCAAACAAACCCAACAACCATATTATGAATTTTTTCAAACAATGTTTACTGCTATTAGTAAGCTACTTATTTTTTCAAACACCTATAGCTGCGCAAACTGCAGCCGGCAATCCCGATTCATTGGGCCCTTTTTATCTGAAGAATATTGATACATGGTCAATACATTCAACGACTATCGGTGAGGATTATACCTTGTATGTGTTAAGAACGGCTGCGTACGACACTACTGATATACGATTACCGGTTCTGTATATGACCGATGGCGATTGGAATATGACCGTAGCCATGAATTGCTTTAGTATGTTGCGTCAGGACTATACTACGCACGAACCATTGATCGTAGGAATAGGATATGGCAAAGGAAAAAATCAACGTTTCAGGGATCTCGATCCCCGAACCGGCGGACCGGCTTTTCTTACATTCATTGAAAAGGAAGTGATGCCCTTTATTGATAAAAAATATCGCACCACTAAAGAAAAGGCTATCTACGGGTATTCTATGGGAGGTATGTTTACTACCTATATTTTATTTAACCGTCCTGAGTTATTTGATATGGTTTTTATTGGCGCTCCCGGAAATAACGGGAAACAGTTGATGCCGGCAGCCATACAGTATTTTAAAGATCATAAAGATTTAAAGAGTAAAGTTTTTATAGGGGTAGGGAGTTATGAAAAGGAGGTGGTGCAAAACATCGATTCATTTGTAGATTATTTGCATGCCCGCAAATGCCCGGGACTTTCCATCAGAAAAGATTTTACACCGGGCGCTAATCATGGTGCTGCATTGGCTGCGGTTATGCAAAATGCCATTGCCTTTGGTTATTGTGAACGTCATGATGCTATTGCGGTTGATCCCGTTATTTTTAACCAGTACGAGGGAACTTATATAAGTAAGGATACCTCAATTCCCAATATATCAGTATTTGCAGAAAAAAATAAACTATACTGGAAATGGCAAAGAGCAGATGCTGTTGCTACAGAGTTAGTCCCTGTAAGTAATACAGTTTATTTTATGGTAGAAAACGAGCGGTTACTGTTTTCATTTAAAAAAGAGAATAATAGATCAGCGATAGTTGTATCGGAAGATAAAAATGAATATTATTTTACAAGGAAGGAATAAGAAACATACCTGGTTATGAGGAGGCCATCACAAATTCGACCAGAAAATAAAGGCCGTTGATTTTCAACGGCCTTTAAACTTTTTCGTGATCCGGATTGGAATTTCTTCAAACCAGTTAAGAGAAGATCTAAAGCGCCTATACACCGTTAACCCATTGATATTTCGGCACTACTGATCTCCCCAAATGCTCTGCATAGTTATCCTTTCTTTTCGGCGTTGAATTTGATGGTGATCCTGCTCTCCAGGTCTTGCAGGTGCAGGCGGGTATATTTGTCAACAGCGCCGGCTTTGGCCTGTTTTACCAACGCCAGGATCTGTTTCAGGTTATCGCGCAACAATGCATACGCATCAGAGTTTGCATAGCTGTAACCAAAAGGTACTACTATGGTAGAGATATCGCCTTCGCTTATCTGCGTGAATACCTGTTGCAATAAACGGTCTACATATGCTTTTTGCAAACCACGGCGGTAAACGTCTACACTTTTACCTGCGAATACTTCGGTGAAGATGGCTTTGTTCAGGTCTTGTAACATTTCACTGAGGGTGTAGGCTTTTTTACCAGCATCATTGTTTTGTTCCATCCACAACATACGGCCCATTCTGTTTCTTGAAAGAAGGGCAGTAATGATGTTATTTTGCATTTGATTTATTTCTGTAGGGAAGTTGACGCTGGTTTTGTTCAGCATGTCGTTGTTCTTTAACCACAAAGGTGTTGTAAACACATTGCGTGCAAGGAACTGTACGGCGTTCTTTTGCTTTTCGTAGCTGGTAGCTTCGTATACCGGACCACTTTGTGCGCCTACTTTATCGGTTCTTTCAATGCTGCCTACGATATTGGTGGCATGACCCAGATACAGGTTAAACTGGCTGTATAGGGTCTTGTACATGTCGAAAGGTTTTTCAAAATCCTCATTGGCAACGGTTGCCCATTTCAGGATATTGGGTACTAACCTTTTCAGGTTTTTGATACCATATTCACCTGCTTTTACCACATCATCGCTCAGGTCTTCGCTCTGGCAACGATAGTCGGTAAAGTTTACTTCGCTGCCAAACCACAGGCGGTTGTTTTTAGACAGGCTATCACTTACAACTTTAACCAGCGCTTTTTGCTCGTCGAACTCATTCCTGAATTCAGGGCGCCAGGTATAGCCCCACTGAATAGCCCAGTTGTCGTAATCATTGATACGGGGGAACAAACCTTTTTCTGAAATATGATCTTCGGGCTGTGCTACGTAGTTAAAACGGGCATAGTCCATAATAGAAGGGGTGTGACCGTGTTCTTCTACCCAGGCTTTATCGCGCAGTTTTTCAACCGGCACGGTGGAGCTGGAGCCGAAGTTGTGCCTCAGGCCCAGGGTATGACCTACTTCATGGCTCGATACAAAACGGATCAATGTTCCCATTAAGCTATCGCTCAGTTGCAGGTGCAGGGCGTTGGGATCTACGGCGCCGCACTGGGCCATATACCAACTGCTCAGCAGGGCCATTACATTGTGGTACCAGAAGATATGGCTCTCGATGATCTCACCACTGCGGGGGTCAGCTACGCTGGGACCCATGGCATTGGCGATTACTGAGGGGCGATAGATGATAGCACTGTGTGTGGCATCGTCGATGCTCCAGGTGCTGTCTTCTTCTTTGGTGGGGGCTTCCCGTGCATATATGGCATTTTTAAAACCGGCTTTTTCAAATGCTTTCTGCCAGTCGTTCACCCCTTGTATTAAATAGGGCACCCATTTTTTAGGCGTTACGGGGTCAATGTAAAACACAATGGGTTTGGCAGGTTCCACCAGTTCGCCGCGTTTGTATTTCTCTACATCTTCGGGTTTAGGTTCCAGCTTCCACCGCACTGCATATATTTTATCTTCAACACCCTGTGAGTTGATTTCAAAGTCGCGATGGCCTACAACAAAATATCCCACGCGACTGTCGAACAAGCGGGGTTGCATGGGTGTAGCAGGTAACAATACGAGTGAGGAGTTCAGCTCAACGGTATAGTTGCCGGCAGTAGGGTTCATGCCTGCTGTGTATGTTTTTACGGCATGTATTTCCACATTGGAAGCATAGGAATGAACATAGTCGATATAACTTCGATCGTTCTGCTGTGCACCCATACCGGCGCGGTCTTTAAATTGTTTTTTCTGAAAATAGAGTACGTCGTTATCGCTGTTTAGGAACTCCGTAACGTCTATTACCGTAGCGGATGAGTCGGGTTTATAAGCGGCTACCGGGAAGGCGGCGGCAATAGCGAGTACGTTGTTCTTTTGTACACCGGCAAACATGGGCTGGGTGCTATCGCTTTCGTACTCCATATAAAAAATGCGGCGTAGAAACAATTTCCTGTTAGGGCCTTTTTCAAAACGGAACACGGTTTCACCAATCTGATCGCCGGCATAACCGCTGCTGCCATTGCGCATTTCGGCGCTGGCTTTGGATACGCGGCTTACGATCAGGATATCTCTGCCGAGGATATTGTTGGGTACTTCAAAAAAGAACTTGTCGTCTTTCTGGTGAACGGTTATGAATCCCTTGCAGGACTTCATGTCGGCCGTAATTACATCCTTATAAGGTTTAATGGCGGCCGGAGGTACAACAGGAGGTTTATGGGTAGTGTCTACCGGTTTTATCTTTGCTGTGTCTGCCGGATGTTTACGCTGTGCCTGTACATTCAATGCCATCAGCATACTGAAAATGGCAATAAAACTCATCTTACGCTTGATAATAGACATAATGGTGTTTGTTAAAAAAATCAATTACACATTTACCTCCCGGGACTCCCCCTGACAGGGGGAGCGGGGAGGGGCTATACTTTCCTTTCCTTAGCGGGGGTTCTGCTCTATTTCAGGGTTTAGGAGAATGTATTTATCTGCGATAGCAAACGTATACTCGTTGCTGCCGGGTGCTAGTGTATAGGTAACGCCTTTAAACAAACGGTTAACGGTTGATATAAAGCCATTGTCTTTTTGCAAACGGCGCTGATCGAACCAGCGGGCGCCGGTGCCCATCAGTTCTTTTCTTCTTTCAGTGATCACCAGTTGCAATGCCTGTTGCGGATCGGTGGCAGTAAGATCGGTGTAGCCTGCCGTTGTGAAACGTTTCCTGCGCAGGGCGTTCAGGATGGCTACAGAAGAAGACGTATTGCCGGCACGGGCTTCGCATTCTGCTTTGATCAACATCATCTCGGGCACTTTGGGGCCTACATAAATGCCCTGGTTTACGAGGCGGTGTTTGTAATAACCGCGGTTGGTAAAGTTAGAGGCAGGTATATCGGCGCCTGCTTTGGTGAACAGGGTATAACGCAGGTCGTTGGTCTGGTCGAACAGGTTCACCAGGTCATTACTTAATGGCACTCCGGTGAGAAAACCGTTAACGGTTTTGGAGAAAATATTCTCGGGGTCGTTTAATTTGGCGGGATAGGCAGTGGGGTTGGTTGCATATGCATTTAAGTCAACCAGTGTATTTTTAAGCTGCAGCGCACTATCGGCATATGAACCGGCTTTTATAAAGTCGCGTTGGTTCAGGTATACTCTCGACAGTATGGCATACACAGCGGCCTTTGAAGGGTTGGTAATCACTTCGGGTGTAGGGGACAGATTAGGAAGCGCGGTTTGCAGGTCGTTTATTATCTGGTCGTATACACCGGCTACCGTTACTCTTTTGAGACTCGATGTGAAGTTGGCCTGCAATACAACTGGTACGCCCGGGTCGGTAGTGGCAGTAGCTGGGTCGTATTGTTTGGCGTACATATTCACCAGTGTATAATAAGCATAAGCGCGATGCACCAGGGCTTCGGAATACGCTTTGATCTTGTCGGCGTCGGTGCCGCCTTCGCTGCTCATTACTTCATTCACTATGATATTGGTGTTGTAGATGAGGGTATACTGGCTTGCCCAGTCCTGATCTTCCTGTGTTTCTGACCATATTTTGGGTAACCAGCAATAGGCATAACCCGCATTGATGTTGAGATTGTTTTGCCATACTGCCCCATCGGCCGTCCAAACTTCATCGCTGGCGTATACAGGATACAGGTAGTTTTTTTCCGTTAACTGAAAGCTGTTGTACAACAGTCCCTGATAATCTTTGGTGTATTTTAATTCCCGAACGTTTACGGGTGATATTTCAACATATTTGCGGCAGGCCGTAGTAGCAAATATTGCCAGCGCTGATATGGTATATAATAATTGTTTCATTGCTTGTTAGAATGAGAAGTTAAGGTTGAACGTATAATTGACACTGGGCGGCAGATTGGTAAAGTTGCTGGTATTTGCATAGTCGGGGTCGATGCCTTCTTTATTGGCGCGCCAGATGATGCCCAGGTTGCTTATGGTAGCGTTGGCAGTAATGGATTTGAACGCGTTTATTTTTTTGATGACCGTTTGCGGCAATGAATACCCGAGGGTTAGCTGCTGAAAACGTATGTTGCCTGCATTAAGCACATTGAAGTCGGCAGATTTATACCAATCGAGACTGTTGAAGTTTATATGGGCTATACCGGGTACTTTGGCCGTAGCTTCATCACCTGCCTGGCGCCATCTGTGTGCGAGCGCTTCGCTGTTGTCGAGCATTCCGCTAAGAACACCGTTGCTGTTTGGATAGCCACTGTTAATATCGATCTTTCTGACTACATAACCCAAATAGTACGTGATACGGGCGGTAAGCGTGAAGTTCTTATACTGAATGGTGTTTGTGAACCCGCCGAAATAAGGAGGGGTAGAACGACCCATATACTTCATTTGCTTTTTGCTGGTGTTGCCTGCTGTAGAATTCAGTTTTTTACCGGTTGAATCAAATACCTGGGTTTGCCCTACACTATCAAGCCCGGCCCACGCATAAGCCCATACGTTGTCGTTGGGGTAGTTGTTATAGATCATGTTGGGGGCAATGCTGCCGGTATTATTGGGGAAGCGGTTATCGGTTACTTTATTGGTATTGAAGGCAAAGTTGAAGTTGGTGCTCCACCGCCAGTTTTGGGTTTTTACAGGAACGGCAGTAAGCGATACTTCCACACCATGGCTTTTTAAGGAAGCTGCATTCAACTGCAGGAAAGTGACGCCATAGGTAGCATTAACGGGTATGCTATACAGGATGTTCTCAGTTAGCTTTTTGTACACATCAACTGTAAGGCTGATGCGCTCGTTAAAGAAACCTGCATCCACACCAAAGTTGGCTGTTTTGGTAGTTTCCCAGCCCAGCATAGGATTGGCTGCGGCGCCAATAGAAGTATAAGGCAGCAGGGTGTAAGGATCTGTTAAACCTATGTTTACCGTGGTATAGTTTTGACCGCCGTTAGGCGCATTTCCCCCAACACCATAGGTAGCACGCAGGCTCAGCCGGTTCAACGGATAGGTATTTTGCATGAACGGTTCACTGCTGACATTCCAGCGGCTTCCCACTGACCATAGGGGCTGGGCACGATGCCTTCTGTCAACACCCACTATATTGGCATCGTCGTAGCGTAAGCTACCCGATATAAAGTATTTGTTCTTCCATCCATAATCCAGCATGCCGTAATACGACAGGTATCTTCTGATGCTTCTGTAAATACCATTGTCGAAGTTGTGAAGGGTATTAGTGCCTCCTGTTAATACATTGTACGCTACACCAGGGTTAACGACCACAGACGTTCCGAGGTCGTCATCGTACCCATACATGGTTTGCTGGGTACCGGTTACCTTGCTTTGCCTGATCTCTGAACCGGCGATCACGTTGAGGTGGTGCTCTTTAAACGACTTATTGATATTGAACTGACCGCGTAACCCATAATCTTCGCCACGTATATTCGACAATTGATAAATGCCGCCGAGGGGAATACCGTACACTAATTTTTTGGTAGTGGTATTATAGGTAGTGGCCATGTTTAGCGTTTCACGGGTGAGGTAGCTGTCTTTGTTCTGCAAATTATCCTGCTGGTCGTTGCTGCGTTGCAACTGACCTGATACTTCCACAGTTAACCAGTCGGTGAGAACGCCTTTACCGGATAGCCGCATGCGTACAGTACTTTTGGTATCGATGAAATTGTTGTATTTCAATTCATCGATGGGGTTATAGGTCCAGGGCAGGTAACCCATGCGCGTGAAGCTGTCTGTGACGCTTTTAGTGAAGTCGATGCTTCTCTGTATAGGTACGCCATTGTCATCTACCAGCATTTCATAAGGACGTAAACCTGTGTTGCCAACGCTCATGGCGTTGATTGCGGCAGTATTTATCTGGCTTTGGGCGTAGGTGTAGTTGAGGTTAGTACCAATGGTAAGACGTCTTTTAAAGAAGTCGTTGGTGGTATTGGAGGTGATGTAATAATTCTGATTGACGTTGCTTTTATATACCGGTACGTTGCGGGTATAGTTGCCGGAAAGATAATACGTGCTATTATCACCGCCACCCGATAGGCTCAGATTGTACTGCTGAGTAACGGCACGTTGCAACAGGTAATTTTTTATCTGGCCGTGGTTGTTACGGTTGCCGAGCACATCCAGCATCGAGTCGCGTTGCGCGGAAGTAATCTCGCCGCGGCTGGCGCGGAACATCGTATTAATGGCATCGCTTACTTCCTGAGACTTCCAACTGGTAATAGGATCAGCATACATGTTCAGGTTAAAGAGCTCTTTTTCAAGATCGATGTATTCAGCGCCCGACATGGTTTTGAGGTTTTTGAAATTGGCAGGGTTCGAAACGCTCCATGTAGTGTTCAGGTTTACCTGCGGCATACCTCTTCTACCTCTTTTGGTTTCGATAACAATAACACCATTGGCGGCCATGGAGCCCCAGATAGCAGCGGCCGCCGCATCTTTTAAAAAGGTAATGCTTTCAATATCGTTGGGGTTAATGGTGCTGAGAATGGCGTTACCGGTGGCCGGGATGACTTTGCCCGTAAGCGGATTTCCTTTGTCTACCGATGCACTGGGTATATTGGTGAGGTTTTGATCGATGGCGGGGAACCCGTCGATAACAACAAGCGGTGCAACGAGGCCGGTGGTGGCACTAAGGCCATTCGTGCCTCTTATTTGTATACGGTTGTTTCGAAGATCGAACAAGACGCCGGGCTCTTTACCTTCCAAACGCTCCATAATATTTGTAGAAGGACTTGCTTCAATTTCTTTGGCGGTGATCACGTTGGCGGCGCCCGTTTGGGTGGCTTTGCTTTTCGACTGGTAACCGTTGTTCATTACTACTTCTACTTCCTTTTGCTCGTCTGTAAAAGGAGCCATGCTTATGTGTACCGAAACCGGAGCGTTGGTGACTTTTATTTTTCTATCAACGCGGTTATAGGTAACGTGAGTAACCACAATAATGTAGGAGCCGGGAGGTACTTCGGAAAAGGAGAAAACGCCCTGCTCATTTGTGCGGGTGTACCGGATATCGCTTTGCGTGGCAGTTGCAAGCGCCACTGCTGCATCGTGAATTGGTTTACCGGTATTCTCCAGCAAAGTACCGCTAACGGTTTGCGGAACACCCGTGGCCTGGCTTTGCGGTACCGTGTCTACCCGGACCATGGAGTTGTCTTTTTCCTTCTCCACGATCACCACGGTTTTTTTCACAATGCTCCAGTTCAGCGGCTGATCTTTGAAACACAGATTCAGTACTTCTTCAAAAGGACGATTGCTTACTTCCAGGGTTACTGGTTTGGCATTGCGGAGAGCAGCGTCTTTGTAAAAGAACTGATAACCGCTTTGTTTTTTTAATTGTGCCAATACAAATTCCAGCGGGCTGTTCTTCACATTCAGCGTAATGGTTTGCGCGTACGTTTTGGCCTGTAACTGTAAGCAGGTGGCCAGAACCAGTAAGGCCGTAAACTTCATCATCAACAGTGTTTTTTGTAATGGGTACGGCAATATTTTGCCGTTCGCCTGTAACTGCATAGTTTTGGTTGGTTTAGGTCATTCCGGATGAACTCCGTTCAGACGGTTTAATAATAAATAAGTCTGCCCGACTTTTTATAATGAATGACCTCGACTTACTCACCGCTCTGAACGCCAATTCGGGGCGGTTTTTTTCGGATCATTTGCCTCCGTTTGTTATTTACTGTTCAGCACAATCAATTTTCTTCCTTCGAGTTTAAAGCGTAATCCGGTCATCTGTAAAATGGTTAATAGCTCTGTTAGCGTGGCCGTGCGGTCTATACCTCCGGTAAAAGTGTCGTTAGGACGATTGCCGGCATACACAACGTCTATATCGTACCATCGGGCCGCATCATTCAATACTTCTGTTATATCACTGCGTTTATAATCGAACAGTCCTTCTTTCCAGGCCATTACCTGATCTGTTTGAACTGACACAGGTTGAGATGGCTGAGACTTTTGTGATACAGAAGTCTGCTGCCCGGGTTTCAGGATTACTGAATGATCGCCGGTTGTTTCGGGTTTGGCTGCAACTGAATTGCTCACCTTTACGCTTCCTTCCAACAAAGTAACTTTCGCATTTGCTTCATCATCATACGCCTTCACGTTGAAGTGCGTTCCCAACACAGTTACATCGCCACGATTACAAGTAGCACCTGTCATCTGCACTACAAACGGCAGTCTTTTCCCGCCGGCGGTGATAATATGTTTCACTTCAAAATAGGCTTCACCAGTCAACGCAACTTTTCTTTCATTGGCAGCAAAAGCAGTGGGGTATGTGAGCGAGGTGCCTGCATTCATCCAAATTCTGGTACCATCGGGCAGGGTAAGTGTTATTACCCGGCTACCTCTGGGGTTGTTCAATGTGTTATAAGCGGTTTGCGTGTTGCTTGTGCCGTTTTTTTCATAGACCAGTTGACCGTCTTTCTCTTTTATGAGGCGCATACCGTTTTCTGTTGCCAGCGTTCCGTTTTGTGCCTGGTCAAGTAAAATTTGTTGTCCGCCAGCCAGGGTCAGGGTCGCTTTGCTTTTATCGGGTGCTTTCACATCATTGGTAATCGCTGCTATATTGGGTTTAACCGGTCCTTTTGCTTTGGGCAGCGACAGGCGGTAAATTCCCAAACCAATCAGCACTAACAATGAAGCGGCGGCCATATACCGCCACATTTTTCTTTTCCTGTGCAGGGATGCTACCTGGCTTTCATTCAGTATATTTTTCAGTATGGTAGCCGAGCGATCTTCCGCAAGTACATGAGAGGGTTGATCATAACGCATCCATGCGCTTTCCAGGGCACTCCGTAATTGCGGTTCATCTTCCACTGTTTCAATCAGTTGAAAGAGTTCCCGTTTTTCGGCATCGGTGCAATCGTTGGTTAATAGCTTATCTAATAGCTCCTGCAGTCTTTGTTGAGACATGGCTTAAATGTGTTTAGGAAAGGTTATAAAAAGGTTATGAAATTGTGATAGTGTGTATGTGTGACAAACGGCGGAAAGGGAAGGTCTAGTCACCCGGAAAATATTTTTTTAAGCCATCATCACGGTTAAGGCAGGAACGAGATATATAAGGAGGGCAGGGAAGTGCAGCGCGATATATTCCCGGATGGCTTTGAGAGCCTGCACCATGTGATTGCGAACGGTGGATGTAGAAATAGCCAGCGCAGCGGCGATCTGCTCATAGGAAAGGCCCTGTTCCTTTCCTAATTTATATACCTTTTGCTGCTGGGGTGGCAGATTGTTAATGGCTTGTTGCAGGGCGATTCGCACTTCCTTGGCGGCGAGCAATTCATCGCCCTGAATCCCTTCCGGCACCAGCCGCTGCACTTCGTTCAGCAGCAGGGCTTCCCGGCTTTGGCGGCGCAACACATTAATAGCCGTGTTTTGCGCCATGCGGTACAGGTAGGCGTTAAAATTGTCGATACCGGTGAGTTTATCGCGGTCGCGCCAGATCTTTAAAAACACATCCTGCAGTACATCTTCAGCAATGGTTGCGCTGCCGCTAAGGTGGAAAATAAAGGAGTAGAGCTTGTTCTTGTATTGTCGGAACAACTGTCCAAAGGCGATCTCATCGCCCTGCACTACCCGTATTATTAATTCATTGCCGTTGATTAATTGTTGCATCAATGCCTTTCTGATGCCATAAAATTATTAAAAAGCATGTAGTAATAAAACGATAATGCATAATTGAGGGGTGCAGGATGATTAAATAGTGGGTCTAACTACAATCTATCGCCAATTGAGCCAGGGCATAAAAAAAGCTCCACATTTCTGTGAAGCTTCTTTCGTGACCCTGTCAGGATTCAAACCTGAAACCTTTTGATCCGTAGTCAAATGCTCTATTCAATTGAGCTACAGGGCCATTTTTTCGTGAATGGGCGGCAAAAATAAAGATATTTCCCATTCCCTCCAAACTAAAAATCAATGCTTTTTAAAATTATATGTAAAACAGTAACTTCCGTTCTAAATTTAACAGTCAATAAGGCCTCCCCCTATGAGTATGCTTGCCAAACACCCCCTTTTTAAAAAGAGAAAAACACTCTCCGTCGCCATTCTCGTGGTCGTTTTTAGCCTGTTTATGTGGAACTGCGTGTCAACCTCCACCTCCAAAGAACCCGATATCCGGGGAAATGCCTATGCCGGCTCCGACAAATGCAGCACCTGCCACCAGCAGATCTATAATGAATTTATCCGAACAGCGCATTTTCACACCAGCAGCGATACATTGCCCGGAGTCGTAAAATCCGCTTTTCAAAAAGGCAAAAATGAATTTGTTTTCAATGACAGCCTCAAAGTCGTCATGGAGGAAAATCATGGGATCTATTACCAAACAGCCCTGCAAAACGGAAACAAGATCAATTCCCATTCATTTGATATCGTAATTGGCTCCGGAAGAAAAGCCCAGACCTACCTATACTATAACGATAACCGCATTTTACAGCTTCCCATCTCTTATTTTATGGCTGAACATACATGGGCCAATAGTCCGGGTTTTACCGCCAGCTATGCACGGTTCGACAGGTCCATTCCATCCACCTGTTTCGGATGCCATAGCTCTTTCATAGCCGTAAATAAATCGTATAAGGGATTGCAGTTGCAGGAAGATTATGAAAAAGGGCAGATCGTTTACGGTATCGACTGTGAACGTTGCCACGGACCAGCAGCAGAACACGTCGCCTGGTATACCCGGCACCCTGAAGAAAAACAGGTGAAATTCATCACCACCATACACAGTTTAAACCGTTCTCAAAAAACTGATATGTGCGCGCTCTGTCACTCCGGTTTGCAGGATGCGCAGCAGTCGCTGTTCCTGTTCAAACCCGGTGATAAATTGTCTGATTTTTATTTTCCTGATTTTAAAAGCGTCAACCCACAAAATCTCGATGTGCACGGCAATCAAACGCAGTTGATGATGGCCAGCAAATGTTATCAAATGAGTAATGAGCTCACCTGCAACTCCTGTCATAATGTACACGTAAAGGAGCGGGATAATATCACCGGTTTTTCTGAACGCTGTATCACCTGTCATAAAGAAGTCAATCACTCATTTACAGAGAAGGACAAAGAGATCAGTTCCATCATCAAAAACGATTGTATAAGCTGTCACATGCCATTAACGCCATCACGAACAATTACCCTGCTCACCAAACAACAAACCAGCGCAACCCCTGATTATATCCGCAATCACTTAATTAAAATATATCCTGATGCAACAAAGCGTTTTCTCGATTCATTAGCGCTTACCCGAAAACAATAAACTTTAAATAAGTGCTATTGAACCTCGGCTTTGTCCTGCTTCCTGGTTTCCCGCTATGCTACCTTTGAGTCAAATAATAAAAATATGGAAAACGCATGGTATAAGTCCTGGAACGACAGATACAGCAACAATGAATATGCTTATGGCAAAGAGCCCAATAACTATTTAAAAGAACAATTAGAGAAATTAAATGCCGGAACAATTCTTTTTCCCGCAGAAGGGGAGGGCCGCAATGCCGTCTTTGCAGCTAAACGTGGCTGGACAGTTTTCGCTTTTGACATAAGTGTAGCAGGTAAAAACAAAGCGCTTCAACTGGCAGCAAACAATAATGTCACCATTAATTATCAAACCGGTGAATTACCTGACTTGAATTATAGCCCCGAACAATTCGATGCAATTGCCCTCATCTACGCACACTTTCCGGCAGATATCAAATCGAAGTACCACAAATTGCTGAGTACATGTTTGAAGAAGGGAGGAACGATCATTTTTGAAGCCTTTAGTAAAAAACATCTTGATTATAGGCTAAAGAATCCAAACGTAGGCGGACCAAAAGATCTCGATTCCCTTTTCTCAATAGAAGAATTAAAAGCAGACTTTCCCAATTATGAATATATAGAATTAACAGAAAGTGAAATTGAACTCAATGAAGGGCTGTATCATAACGGAAAAGGATCAGTAATAAGATTCGTAGGTCGAAAAAAATAGATTGAACATTCTTACGGCAAAAACTTCGGCAACCCCATATCAATCGGCCCTTTTTCCGGCCACGGACCATCCGGAATAGTAAGTTTTGTATGAGGCCACGCAACCCAGTTGTTGCGTGGCATCGCAACTGCCGCAGCAAGATTTTGCAGTACAATACGCATATCTTCCATACGCCACACATCTTCATTCATATCATCTTCCTCACCCGCTGAAGCAGCCATCGCTTCCTGACCTGTTCGCGACAAAACAACCGTAGAACAGGGCGGGCTCCAGCAACCCAAACCGCCAAACACGCTTTGTAGTCTGGCCGCTACTTCAATGCCACCAACGGAATCCATGGTCACCGCACACGCAACCGGTTTGCCAAAAAAAGCAGGCGTATTTTCAAAGGCAGTAGTTACTTCAAAAAAACGTTGAAGCGACGAACTCCAGTTATTCCAGTATACACCCGTCACCACCAGAAAGCCATCGCAACCCGTAAGCAGATCATATACCTCCCTGATCGTTGGTAATGGATCGGTAATAGTCAAAAGGCTAGCCTGTTGATGAAGATCATTCGCCAGCACCTGCGCCGCATGTTTTGCCAATGCGCCTGAATTACCTGCACCTCCGCGTAAAGAGCCATTGATGATCAGGATGTTTTTTGAAGTCATAGTGATGTGTCTGCTTATAATTTGTGAATATACGCAGCACTATCTTTAAACTTATCAAAATTCATCTCTACAAACATATTCTTTACGCCGCCTGTTTTGGCAGCTTCGAAAAATTCTTTCCAGTCAATGATACCCTGACCAATAGGAACTTCTTTTTTGTCAGCCGTCCAGTCAGACAAATGCGCAGAAATAAACCTGCCAGGATATTTTTTAAAATAGTCA
>Ga0105239_10000526_pt1 | contig 55326 bp, 39 predicted proteins | sample KBSC44metaG_FD_92761 | JGI IMG/M metagenome (GOLD analysis project Ga0105239, IMG submission 92761) | Corn rhizosphere microbial communities from Kellogg Biological Station, Michigan, USA - KBS C4-4 metaG | ecosystem: Host-associated > Plants > Roots > Rhizosphere > Soil | place: Michigan, USA...
ATAAGCATAGAAACCAAAATTAAAATCGTATTTTTGCGATAATAAGCAGAGAAATTATAATAAATGTCAGAAGACAAATCAATAAAATTAATTAAAGCAGTAAAAGAACTCAACATTGGTATGAGTACCATTGTCGATTTTTTGGCTACAAAGGGCTATAAGGTTGAAAAACAACCTATGGCGAAGCTGGATAGCGACATGTACTCCGCATTGTTGAAGGAGTTTGCTGTTGACAAAAGTATCAAGGAGGAAGCCAAGCAGATCAGTATCGGAAAGATCAGAAAAGAAGAGCCTGCTGCGTTTCCGGAAAAGCCGGTTGAAAACCGCCGTTCAAGGGATTTTGAGAACGAGGAGATATTGATCAAAAATACTGGTCATTATGCTTCGCCGCAGACAGAAAAACCAAAACCGGTTGAAACAGCTTCTGAAAAAACCGAAGAACGTAACGACGTTTTGCCGGGTGTTAAGGTTGTGGGTAAAATAGATCTTAATAACCTGAACGCGAAACCACAACCTGCGGCCGAAAAACCCGCGGAGGTGGTAAAACCTGTAGAGGTTGCTAAACAGCCGGAAGTTGTGGCTCCAGAGCCCAAACCAGAGCCTAAGGCCGAAGCGCCAGTAGAAAAAGCTCCGGAAGCCCCAAAAGCCGAAGAGCCAAAACAACAGCCTGTTGTTGAAACGCCTAAAGCCGAAGAACCAAAAGCACCCGTAACTCCGCCGGCACCCCCTGCTGTACAAGCCCCGGTTGCCGAGGCTGCTGCTGATGAGAACCAGGAACCTGATGTGATCAGGGCAAAGGCCGAAAGACTTACTGGGCCTAACGTGATCGGTAAAATACAATTGCCGGTTAACGCGCCTAAACGTAATCCGGTGGCATCATCATCAAACGCTAATAACGCCGATCATAAGCGTAAAAGAAAACGTAAGGATAACCAGGGTAACCCGCAACATGGTGGCGGACAGCAAGGTGGTGGTAATCACCAGCAACCACAGCAGGGACAAGGACATAATAATCCACCTGCAGGCGGAACGATTAATCCAAACCGTCCTGATTTCAGGAACCGTGGTAATAATCCAAACGCGGGTGGTCCTAACCAGGGTGGTGGCAATCGTCCCGATTTCAGGAACAACCGTAACGCTCCTCAGAACAATACACCAAAAGAGGAACCATCTGAAAAAGATATACAAGACCAGATCAAGGCTACACTGGCCCGTTTAAGCGGAGCCGGTAAGTCGGGTAAATTTGCGCAAAGGGCTAAATTCCGTCGTCAAAAACGTGATGATGTGGCCTCAAGTGCCGAAGAACTGGCATTAGAGCAGGAACTACAATCCAAAGTATTAAAGGTTACCGAGTTCGTAACCGCGAATGAGTTGGCTTTAATGATGGATGTATCTGTAACGCAGATCATATCTACCTGTATGAGCCTGGGCTTATTCGTGTCTATTAACCAAAGGCTTGATGCCGAAACCCTAAGCATAGTTGCCGACGAGTTTGGTTATCAGATAGAGTTTGTAAAACCACAGGACGAGGAAGCCAACTTGGAGCAGGAAGATGATCCGGCAGATCTGATACCACGTGCGCCGATAGTGACCATTATGGGGCACGTTGACCACGGTAAAACATCCCTGCTCGACTTTATACGTAAAACTAACGTAATAGGCGGCGAGGCCGGTGGTATTACCCAGCACATTGGTGCATATGAGGTAACCCTGCCTGGCGATAAAGGTAAAATAACATTCCTGGATACTCCAGGTCACGAGGCGTTTACCGCTATGCGTGCAAGGGGTGCACAGGTAACGGATATTGTAATTATAGTAATTGCTGCAGACGATAGCGTGATGCCGCAAACCCGCGAGGCCATAAACCACGCGCAGGCAGCAGGTGCACCTATTATCTTTGCTTTCAACAAAATTGATAAGCCAGGCGCTAACGCCGATAAAGTACGTGAGCAGCTTTCGGCAATGAACATTTTGGTTGAAGAGTGGGGCGGTAAATATCAAACCCAGGAAATATCAGCCAAAACAGGCTTAAATGTTGAGCTGCTTTTAGAAAAAGTATTGCTTGAGGCCGAATTGCTTGAACTGAAAGCCAATCCGAATAAACGTGCCGTAGGTACGGTTATTGAAGCCGCTTTGGATAAAGGTCGTGGTATTGTAACCACCATTCTGGTACAGGCTGGTCGCTTAAAAGTTGGAGACCCGATACTGGCAGGCTGTTACAGCGGTCGTGTTAAGGCATTAACCAACGAACGCGGACAAAGAGTTGAATCTGCAGGACCGTCAACACCGGTACAGGTGTTAGGTATGCAAGGCGCGCCTACAGCGGGTGATAAGTTTAACGTGCTGGAAAGTGAAGTTGAGGCCCGTGAAATTGCCAATAAACGTTTGCAATTGCAACGTGAGCAAGGTTTACGTACGCAGAAACACATCACCCTTGATGAGATCGGCCGTCGTTTGGCAGTTGGTAACTTCAAGGAGCTTAACATTATTGTTAAGGGTGACGTGGATGGATCTATCGAAGCGTTATCGGATTCATTACTGAAACTATCAACCGAACAGATACAGGTTAATATCATATCTAAAGCCGTAGGTCAGATCTCGGAATCTGATGTATTGCTGGCATCTGCATCAGATGCGATCATTATCGGTTTCCAGGTTCGTCCGTCAGGAAGTGCCCGTAAGCTGGCCGAGGCCGAGCAGATCGATATCAGGTTATACTCTATCATCTACGACGCGATCAATGAGATCAAAGCCGCGATGGAAGGTATGCTTGCACCAACATTTGAAGAGAAGATCGTTGCCAATGTGGAAATACGCGAAACCTTCAAGATCAGCAAGGTGGGTACTATTGCCGGTTGTATGGTGTTGGATGGTAAAATTAACCGTAACAGTAAGATCCGTATCATTCGCGATGGTGTGGTGATCTATACCGGTGAGCTGGCATCATTGAAACGTTTTAAAGATGATGTTAAGGAAGTAAATGCGGGTTATGAGTGCGGTTTGAACATTCAAAACTTTAATAACATTGAAGTAGGCGACATTGTTGAAGCCTATGAAAATGTAGAAGTGAAACGTAAATTGTAATAGCAACTTTCCGATATGTAAAATAAAAAAGGCCCTTTTTAAGGGCCTTTTTTATTTTACAATCTGTGATGACGTGGATGGTGTACAACAGGATGGTGATGATGACGATGCACGACATGACGATGGTGATGTGTTTGTGCGCTGGCTGTGGTGTAGGCAAATGTTGCAAATAGTGCAACTACTAATATTTTTAAAGCTTTCATAATGTTTATTTAATTGTTATAACTGATAGACAGGTATTTTGATTGTCGGTTTAGTCAATACAGATGTAACATTGGTGTTTCATTCGGGGCAGCTATCAACTACAGTTATTTGCCGTATGCAAATATGACCGTAGCAACCTACCATAAAAGCAGACTCTTTTTATGCTACAGACGAAATTGCTAAAAGCCGGATATGTGATTTTCACAGCCTTCCATTTAGGTAGTTTAATGTGAATATCAACACTGATAGAAAAAGCCAATTAGTAGTTAAAACCAAAAAAATTATTGAATTAAAGCGGAAATTGCTCCTGCTGGAGCTGCTGGCAGCCGTTATTTTACCTTTGATGTAAAATAAATTAAAAAAAGTTTAAAAGGTCTAAAAATGGAAATTTTGAATAGGCAGTAGCTGGTTTTGGTTGATATTGAGTTGTTTATAAAATGGTAAAATGGCACCTGTCTATAGGCGATAGCACCGGAAAAGAGTAATAACGCCACAATAAAAAAGTTTTTTTTCAAAACCATTTGCGTAATACAAAAAGCTGCGTATATTTGCAGACCCAAAAACGGAGTGGTAGTTCAGCTGGTTAGAATACATGCCTGTCACGCATGGGGTCGCGGGTTCGAGTCCCGTCCATTCCGCAAGAGAGCGTAAAGCCCTGTAAATCAAGTATTTACAGGGCTTTTTTAATTGTCTCTAAAAGACACGAACCTGCTCTTTTAAAATTGAAAAACCGCCTAATTTCGCAAATTAGGCGGTTTTTTAATTTTGACTTTTCGGAATTCATCGAGAAATCACAAAACTCTATTGCGTCTTTTGTAGCGTCCTTTTTTTGAAAAAAAGACGCTTTTTAACCGTAAGTCATTGAAGATGAGGTAGTTTATCATTTGTCTGTATTTTTCCATGCAGAATTATCTTTATTTGCTGATAGTCAGGGCATTAAAGTAATTTTTTCTTCAGTGATAATTCTCGTTTAACTGTATATTATTTTGATTTGAAATATCGCTTATAGCTTTAGCGATATTTTTAAATTATTTATGTTAGAAAGAAGCTTCGGTTTGTTTTATTATTTAAAGCAGGCAAAAAATCAAAAAGAACAAAGATGGTATGTATATCTGCGTATCACAGTAGACGGCGAGCGCCGGGAAGTATCCATTAAACGACAATGGATTCCTAGCCAATGGAATTCAAGAACCGGTAGAGCAGCGGAAGTCAAAGAAGAGGCCATCGAATTAAATCGGTATCTGGATACTATCTCCAACAAAGTCCATCAGATCCAAAGAACTCTTATCGATGACGACAAACGGGTCACGGCGGAAATTATTAAAGACATTCTTACAGGTAAGGGAGAAAAGAAACATTTCATTCTGGAAGCGTTCCAGGAGCACAATAAGCAGATGAAAGCTTTGATAGGCAAAGACTTTGCCCCAGCTACTTTGACGCGTTACAAGACAGCCTGCGCGCATTTAAGCAACTATATTAAATGGAAATATGAAAAAAATGATTTAGAGATTAAAGATTTAAATTATGAATTTGTATCACAATTTGTCGTCTGGCTTAAAATTGAAAGAAAATGTGGTCACAACGCAGCTATAAAATACTTAGGTAATTTCAAGAAAATTGTCCTTGAGTGTATGAAAAAGGGATTGCTAACCACAGACCCGTTCCTGGGCTTTAAAAGTAAACGAAAAGAAGTGATACCTGTTGCTTTAACCAAAGAGGAGTTGATCAGAATCACCAATAAGAAATTTGATATCGAAAGACTTGATAATGTCCGTGACATATTTTTGTTCAGTTGTTACACAGGCTTAGCTTATATCGATGCTTACCAGTTACGTAATACAGATATAGCGACCGGCATAGACGGTGGTATGTGGATTATTACAACGAGGCAAAAAACCAATTCAAGTACAAGACTTCCATTACTTCCTCCTGCAGTAGCAATTCTTACTAAGTATCAGGAACATCCAAAATGTGTAAGCAACAGTACTGTGTTGCCGGTATTGACAAATCAAAAGATGAATTCTTATCTAAAGGAAATTGCTGACTTATGCGGAATAAGAAAGAAGTTAACGTTTCACATTGCAAGGCATACGTTTGCAACTACCGTTACACTTACTAATGGGGTGCCTATAGAAACGGTGTCCAAAATGTTAGGGCATAAATCACTTAAGCAAACGCAGCATTATGCCAAGATAGTTGATTTGAAAATTAGTGAGGATATGAATTTGCTTAAAGAAAAGCTGCAATTAGCCTAATTGAATCAAACCTGATCTATGGGCAGTTCTATGGAAACGTCTAAATTAAGCAGATCGTTGTGTTTATGCAACGATCTGTCTTTATCATAATTCTAAAGCTGTCCTACTTACATCATGAATGCATTTGATAATGTTCAGTTATCCTTCATTGAGATTGATTGCACAAATAAATAAATCTAAAATTTCGAATAATGAATCACTCCCACAATTTTGATCCAACCGTAGTCTTTGAAGTCAGGAATATATACGTTCATTTATCAATTAGTCCCCAGGCTCGGCCTCCTAATAGAGCATTTAGAAATTTTCAACCTTTAAAGATTGCGTAACTAGGGTTCGATTCTTTAATGAAAAATCTTATTTACTTAACTCTTTCGTAATTCGATCATCCTTCTGACCACCTAATATACCAGCCTAAACTCGACCATTTCAAATGATTTTATTGAAAGCGTTAAGAGCGATTGCGCTGTATTTTTAAACACGCACATTATTCTTCATTACGTTGATCAAAGAACCCTTATTCAAAATAACTTATTATAATTATTCACCTCTAAAAGCCTGCCGGTACATTAGGATCATATCGTCCAAATCCGCGCGGCCTTCGGCCTCAACGCGTTTAGATGGCGAAAATGGGACCTGGATGGAAACCGACCGCTCACTGTACAAAAAGTGCCTCTTCAACAAAAATTCACCATCCCGGTCAAGTTCTTCCAGTATATGGCCCTTAGCTCGTAAATAAGTTCTGAACAGGCCCAGTGCGCCAATGGCGAATGTCCGGCTGGTGAATACCAGCCGATTGATAGCCGGATATCGATCCAGTATCGTCAGGATATCATTCAGCTCGACAGGAAAAAGGTGCTCATCCCCTGATCGTCCGTCATAGCGATAGCAGCTGGCGATCATATCGGTGATCCCGATATGGTATTTGTCCAGCAGTACTCGGCGCTCCCGGACCGCAGCGTCGCCCGTGGTCCTTTTGAACTGCTCATCGTAAATGATCGCCAGCAAGGTCCAAAAGCGGTTATCCTTGCCGCCATAAAAGAACCGGAGATCTGCGTTTTTCGCATGGCTGGGAAAAGTCCCGATCACCAGTGTCCTGGTCAGTTCGTTAAGATGCCCGCCAAAGGGGTGCGTTTCAAACTCAAATAAGTGTTCTTTTTTAAAATCAATCATGGTCGGTCTCTTCGGGAACAGCAGGCTTTATAGCAGCGTTCAGCAGGCTGGTCAGGCTTGCGGGGTTTTGCGTATCGAACAAACTTAGGCCGATCTCATCGGCCAGGGCAGCCGCAGCCTCCTCGGAACGGACCGATCCATAGTCAAATTGCCGGAGCCAGTGCCAATGTTCATGGTAATCACCCGTAGCAAGTTCCTCTGGGATGTCTACGTTTTTACTGCGGGCCAGGCCACCCCCGAGCGTATGGTGCTGATCGAAATGGATGCTGATCACATGGTCGCCGGCGGTTTTCTCCAGGTCGACCGTATATCCCCAAAAGAAGCTGGTCTTGGCGCAGCGGTTCTTGGTCGACAAGTCATAACGGGTGATCAGCGAACTGATCAGCAGGTTCCGGTAAGTGTCCAACATGACCATATCGTACCAGGCGCGGTATTTCTTGATATAGAAATGTTCATCACGCCTGACCAGGCCAACAGCGTTACGCTCCTGCATCCAGGCGTGAAAGTCGGCCGGTTGATAGAGTTGTTGATGGGTAAAGCGCAGGCGCCGCTGATCGGCGCCCGCATCTTCCCATGTGATGGACGATGCCGCACCGGCCTTTGTCAGCAGGTTTGCCGGCAGTTCAGCGGGGGCCTGCGTGTCGCACCAGCCGCATACGATGCGGCGGGCGGCCGCGCTGCGCCGTAAAAGCAGCGCCCAATTATCGGCACTGTCTTCCATTTTCAAGTTCTCCAACTCATAGGCCCTGGTGATACTGGCAATGAGCGCGCGCATCAACACATGCTCCTTTCTGAATTCCATACGAGCGCCCGAGCCATCGAATAACTGACGTGCAAGCGACAGCCGCTCGCCGAAAACGGAGATCGCCGGTTGCTGCAATAGTATAAAGCCTACGCTTCCAAGAAAAAGCGGATGCTGCTCCGCGTCGATCAGCGCTTGCTCCCAGTCAGCATCTGCCACGATGAGGGCGGCCTTTTGACGCTCTTCTGCGAGTTCGCTGTAACGGTATCTTTCTTCCAGTCCGGCCGAGTCCGTACCAGCCAGGTACGGATAAATGTCCGTCGCATGGGCACCGAGTTCATGAATAAGCTTGATCGCTGTCATCATGGCCTGGATACTTCTGATGTCCGGGTTGATGATAATATTCCAAACGACGCGCATCCATTGCCGGAAGGTCCGCTCTTCGAACGGTTGCTGTTCCAGGTAACTGCAGAGCCCCAGGAAAAGGATACGCTGGGTTTGGCTGATCTCCGGGCCAAAGAAATGCCAGCGTTCGGTTGGCTGCCAGCACGGCGCCATGTCGGATAAGATCTGGGAATAAGCCCCGGCCGCATGATCCAGTATCTGTTCGATCTTCCGGACCATTACGTAACTGCCAAGCAGCGGCTGGTAGGTTTGGAAACCGGTGTATTTAATGGCTTGGCCGCGTTGATCGGCGGCATAAAGGTGAGCGTAAGCATCGCTCTTTTCCAGCGCGTCCTGGGTGAGCTCCGAGGTCAGTATCAGGCGGTTCAATGCCAGCCTGTTAAAAAAGCGCAGGAAAAGCGGATCGACCAGCTTATCCTTTTCTTCCCTGGCATCGCGGGTAAACCCCCAAAAGAAATTGGCCCATTCGTTATCCAGTTTAAGGCTGATCGCCATAACATACGGCATGGGGCGCTGGTCATAGTAGACCTCGTGCTGGAAAAGTTCCCGTTCGGGGTTTTCCTTATCGGTCATCCAGTTGATCAGGTCCGCCTTGAAGTTTTCAAAATCGGTCAGCGGTTTGCCACGGGCATTCATTTTGATATATAATTCGTCCGTCAGGCCGAAACCATCGAGCGGCAACACATAAAAACTCAGCCTGGATAACTCAGGGTACAGCGGCGGAGCGCTGCGCTGGTAGTTCTCGTGGATCGCATCGAGCATATGCAGCATGTTTTTTACGGTAGGGTCCTTTTCATAGGCGGAAAAGAACCAGCTCTTCCCGCGGATCAGTTCGCCCGGCGTTTTTGTGAAAGATAGTTTATCCAATGCGCAGATCGCCAGGCAAAAATCCCGGGCGGTGCTGCGCGTGTCGTAGCTGAACCTGGAGAGTTCGGCCTGTCTGGCTGCCAGTTCGTCCGCGGGCAGTTCGCGCTGACCGATATACCAATGCAGCAAGAAAAGGGTCGTCAGTCTTTGCTGTCCGTCCAGCGGGATAAAATAAGGCGACCCATCGCGTTGTTTAACGGCGCCGTAAACAAAATCCAGCTCCAGTTCTTCTTTTTTTGAAAGGGCGCTGAACAGCGCCGCCAGGAAACGGTCCCGTAATTCCTGTTCCTCGGGCCTGCCCTGGGCATAGTCGCGCTGCATCATCGGTATCTGCAACCCGGCAAAGCTGATGGCTGGCAGGTTTTCATCAGCGTGGATCTTCAGTGCTGCGGTCAGTAGTTGTTGCAGGTTATATTTGTTCATCGGTGACGGTTTTAAATTGATGTTGCGGTAAAAATTCAGCCAGGGTTTCGGCGATCACGGTGCGGTACTTTTCCATGTCTTCACGTGACCATTGGGTACGGGACTTTCCTTTGGGGTCGTAATATTTCAGGAACACGTTTTTAGTATTCATCGGCATAAAGTCGCCTACGGCATCGTACTCAATGATCTTCCGCCGTTTGGTAGGAAAGAGCGCGTTTCCATAAGAGCGGTTGAGGTGGGCATTGAGCAGGGTCAGGTTGCCGATGTTGTCTTTGATGGCTTCATTTTCTTCGCTCTCCGCGTCTTCGCCGGTCTCCTGGGATAGCTTTTGCGCCAGGTAATCAAAGTTATAGCGGCTGTTGGCGTTATGCATAAAGTCCGTAATTTCATCCAGCAGCGCCTTGCCCTTGAGCAGTTCCTGTAGGTCATCCATAGCAAACTCCAGCCACTCGAGCTGGTCCTTGCGCTTTTTCATGTTGCGGCTGTTGAAAGCATCGATATGCTCAGTATCCCAATGGCCTTCCTTGAAGGCCTGGAACGGGAATTTGTAGATCAGCTTTCCCGCTTCACTCTGTTTGATGACGGGGACCAGGTTGAACAGTAAAAGTACCCGCTTGATCATCGCGTCGTTCTTCGGGTAATTCAGGTCGAGGTAAGGGCCATTGCTGTCTTTCGCCCAGGTAATGTTTTCCAGCTGCCCGGCGATAAGGCCGCTCAGGCTCTGGGTTATTTTTTCTTTGGTAAGCTCCTGGCGGGTCAGTTTGTACAGGGCGGGGATGGAGGTTCCGCAATAGATCAAAAAGCCGACATAATGATACCAGACGGGGTGTTGGAACCACTCTTCAAAGGAACGGTACATGTCTTTGACACGCTGCCATTGCTGCTGCAGTGCGGCGTAGTCTTTCACCTCCTCGAAACGCAGGTTGTAATAACGAAAGGTCGAATGCTTGTCGCTGCCGACCTTTCCGGCAAGCAGGGGATCGTCTTCGCAGTCGATCTGGCAAAGCAGATCGAAGATAAGCGAGATCCTGGAGGGGGCCTCATTCTTATCTTTGTTCAGGAACCACCAGAATTCGGGTTGCTGAAGGTCGTTCTCGATCTGGTCCCATTCACGGGCGATCTCCAGTTGCCGCAACGAGCCGATCTCCTGGCCCGAGCTGTAGTACCGTTCCTGCAGGAAAAGTGCTTTGATCAGTTCCGCGCTAGTCAGCGGGATCTTGCCCAGGTTGATCCGGATAAAGGTGCTGATCGGGTTTTGCTTCTCTTCGATCTCATACCAGATCACCTGCACGATACCGTCGCTTTTCTGATCGCTGCGGTCATGGGTCAGGGTGCTCAAAATGGCCTGGCGGGCATCATTTTTTTTCGGCTGTGAGGAAAACCACTGGTCAATGACCGTATAGGCTGCTGCCATATGGTAAAAGTCGATGTTAAGCTCCGTTCCCGGTGATTCGACGTGATCGAGAAAATCCTTGGACTCCGGCCTGGTCTCGTAAGTGATGGAAAAAAGATCTTTTCCAAACTCCTCTTTTAAGGTCGAGCCCCTTAAATGCTTATCGACCAGGTAACTCAGCAGGATGCGGATGGTCGTCAGGCGCTGCTGTCCGTCTACCACCTCCCAGCCGGCGGCCTCCCGGCCGGCTTCCTGCCATTTGGCAGCCTTAACGACCACGGGCTGCAGGCAATAGAACTCGTTGGTCTTCTTTGTCTTTAACGCGAAAGCGTAAATATCGCTTAATAATTCCTCCACCTGTTTGCTTGACCAGCGGTAACCGCGCTGGTATGAGGGGATATAAAAGTTTTGCTCCAGCAGTTCGCTGATGGAGAGAATTGTGATCCGGTTGGCCATAGTGATCGTTTTTTAGGCATGGCTAATATATCAAAAAAGCCGGGACTGTTGCCCCGGCTATCGGCTTTAATCGGCCTCATTTCGGTTTTTTGACCGTTTCTTTGACCGTGGTTTTCGGATGCTTGTCCGCGTAGCTCTTTTTGACGAACTGGCCGGAGCCGGCGTCGCGGTAATTGGATCGCTTTGCCAAAATAAAATACCTCCTTTCTGTTGGTTACCCCCTTTTAAGTAAGGTCTTCGGTGGGCGCGCCCGGTGCATCTTTCTTCACCGCTTCGATCCCCGCATTACGGTTATACGCGGTGGTGTAACTTTCGCTGCGGCCGATGATCTCGCCGTTCGCCGCTTTGAGGTTGAACGTATAGTTATACGTACCGTCACGCCTGTCATACCTGGAATCATAGGGTGCGTTGGCTTTGACCGAAGCGATACCGTTCAGGCAGGCTTGTTTGGTGGTATAACCTTCCCCACTTAAAATTTTCTCGCCGTTCCTCGCTTTTAAGTGGTAGTAGAACTGTTGATTGGTGCCCTTGAACACCTGAAATTTTGGATTCTCCATAGTAAAAACAAATTAGATTGTCACCATGGGACAGGCCAATAGCATGCCAATGCCTTTTTATAGCTGAAATTGTGTTTTATAAGTCTTATATTTATCAATATTTGAAAAACTATATCAATTATTGATATGAAAATATTAATTTCCTGGATCGCTAAACAGCATGATTTTAAATTGGGTGCGGTTAATGATGAGGGGCCGACGGTTAGCTTTTACAAGCACTTTTTCAGCTACGACCGCCATATCCTGCTTAGCCAGGAGATCAAGGAAGACCTGCTGATCGAGCACCTGAGCAGCCGGTTAAGGGTATTGTATCCCGCGCACCGCGACAAACTACAGCCCCGTTTCATGGCTATTAACGATGTGATCGATATCGCGGAAATCAAGCCAAAGGTGGAAGCTTTGTTACTGGAATACCGGGAAGACGAGATTGATATTTTTTACTCGCCGGGCACTTCTGCCATGCAGGTCGCCTGGTACATTTGTCATTCAACGCTGGGACTTCGTACCCGCTTGCTACAGACCAGGCCGGCGCAAAAGAGCAAAAGCCGGGCGCCCGAATTATTAACGATCAACGTGGCCTTTACGACCACACCCATGAGCGCGGTCATCCATGCCGAACAGGTAAGAAAACCAGGCACCGGCAAGTCTGGTCACCTGCTTGTGCCAGCCATTCAGCAGGTTTACGAGCGCGCCGGCAGGATCGCTGCCGCCGACGGCATCACCACGCTGATTAACGGCAAAAGCGGGACCGGGAAAGAACAGCTTGCCCGGTATATTCACGATAGTTCTGCCCGCGCGGCGTTCCCTTTCTTACCTGTCAATTGTTCGGCGTTCAATGATCACCTGCTGGAAGCACGGCTGTTCGGCTATAAGAAGGGCGCCTTTACCGGTGCGGAAAAAGATACCCAGGGCTTGTTCGAAGCGGCGAAGGGCGGGACCTTATTTTTAGATGAGATCGGGGATATCTCCCCCTATTTGCAGCAAAGCTTGCTACGTGTCCTGCAGGAACAGGAAATTTTACCACTCGGTTCGAATACCCCTTTAAAGACGAATGTCCGGATCATCGCGGCAACCAATAAAGACCTGCCGGACGCCTGTCAGCAGGAAAAATTCCGCTGGGATCTGTATTACCGGCTCACGGTGACCGAATTATTCCTACCCGAATTGGCGGCCCTTCCGGTCGAACAGCGCCAGCAGCTGATCGAGCATTTGCTTAAACAAAAAAAGCAGCAATTCAGCCGGCCGGCGCCGCTCACCTTGAGTAAAGAGGCACACCAGGCATTGCTTAGCTACCCCTTTCCCGGAAACATCCGGGAACTGGTCAATCTGATCGAACAGCTTTACGTGTTCCATGATACCCAGGTGCAACTGGCCGACCTGCCGCCGAAAATCACCCAGCCGCAGCTCAGGTATTCGCTGAAATGGCAGGATGTGGAGCGGCTGCATATCGAAAAGGTATTGCAGCTGGCCGGTGGCAATAAAAGCCGGGCGTTAAAATGGCTGGATTACGGATCGCCCAACACCCTGCAAAAAAAGCTGCGGGAATATGGTATCGGGACAGGGCGAATAGCTTAATTTAGCTTAACCTGACGTAGGTCAGCTCGCAGGCCTTACAAAGGCGCTTTTCCTGCAGGTATTCATTGATATCATACCAGCCGCCTGTTTTCTGCCAGATATCCAGGCCGCGGCCAAGCACGATCTTCCAGCCATTATCCAGGACGACCGACCGGTCATGGGCATTCTCATCGAACTCATAGGTAAACAAAATACCGACACCTTCCAGCGAATAGGTCATTTGTTCGAACACCTCTTTGGCATTGGCCAGGTATTCCTCGTTATTGCTGGTGACCAGATGTAATTTTACTTCGCTATTGGGGCCTTTCTGTGTTGCGACCAGTTTAGCGAATTCCATGAAGTTCCGCAGCTGGTAAGGCAGGCGGATATAGGGGTCCGTCAAACGGATCTCTTTCGCGCCGGCCAGGTACGGGCCGAACAGCTGCTGATAGGAAACCCCGCTTTGGTTATCCCGGATGATGGTCTGACCCGCTACGGCAGCGGTCGTTCCCGCTTCCTGCGGTGCCGGTGCGACCGGGCTGATGGCTTCATCCGGGGCCGACTTCGGAAAATGTTCCAGCATCTCCAGGGTCTCTACCTGCACCCGCTGGCCATTGTGCTTGACCTGATAGCTGAAATCCACTTCTTCAAAGGTCTCATCCATTTTTTGCAGCTGTTGTTTGACGCGTTTCCGGCATTCCACCGCGAAATCCAGGAGTTCCCGGGTATCGGCCTCGCTCATTTGTCCATGCGGGAAGATGATCTTGGCCAGCCCGGCAAAGGTCTTAATGATCGCCGTTTTGTCCCGCGTGGTGATGGTATCCGACAGCTCGAAGAACGTTGCATATTCATGCGTGCGGTCTTCCTTCCGCAGTTCTTTCAGGATCTCCGCCAAGTAATCCACGATAAAGCCGAAGTCAGCGGTGAACATGTCGTTCCGGAGCTTTTGTACCTCCCAACCGGGCAGATAAGCATGAAGGCGGTCCAGGAAAGCGGTATCGTAATAGTCCCGGGGCAGCGAATCGAAAAGGTTGCTGTGCCTGAGCATATAAGGCACGCTATGGTCAGTATTCCCGACAAAGACCATGGACGCCGAGGCGCCATACACCTGGGTACCCCGCGAAAATGACTTATTGGCCATGTAGTTCTTCATGATGTCCACCAACCCGCGGTCGGTCGATTTGGTCTTGCCGGCGAATTCGTCATAGGCTACCACATCCCAGTAACCGACCAGGCCGATCTCCCCGCTGCTGTTATTGACGAATAATTTGGCTTTGGAAACCTCGCCGCCGGAGATCAGTATCCCGTGCGGCGACAGTTCGGAAAAGATATGGGATTTACCGGTCCCCTTTGGTCCCAGTTCGATCAGGTTATAATTATTTTCCACGAACGGCACCAGGCGGGTCAGCTGGATGAGCTTGGAGCGGAAGGTAAATTCCGCCGGGTTGAGGCCCATCGTCTGCAGCAACGCGTCCATCCATTCTTCTTTGGTAAAAGCCTTTCGGCCCTCCTTATATTCCTCCAGGCTGCTTTGGGAAACCTGGATCGGTTTGAGTGACTCAATGATCCAGGGCGTCGTACCTTTTTCATCGGAAGAGACATAGGCCAGGGTCAGCAAGCACCATACGCCGGTAGATAACAGTTTTTGATGCGCTTTGATGATGTGATCGGCAATGGGTATGCGGTTTAGCCCCAGGTTGGCGAAGCTGGCTTCATACTGGTCCTGCCGGTCATTGAGCCGGACAGAGACCTTATCGATGATGCGGTGCGAGCCTTTTTCCCTTACGGTCGACATGATGATCTGCGCCTCATCCCGGTGGACAAAATGCCTGGCCAGGATCGACTTGACGGTTTCAACCCCGTCGAGAATGGTTTGCTCGTCATTGGTCGCGCAGTACTGGCCCAACAGATATTCCAGCACATAGGTAGGCACGATGGCATTGCCCTTGACCAATTTGGTCAGGTCCTTGCGGACCACCTTGCCGCCGAAAAGATCATTCAGTTTTTTATCAAGTGCCTTCATGCTTACAGGTCAAAATCGTTGGTAAAAGAAATGTTCAGGGTATAATAATGTTGATCATAAATGCGCCATTTGCTGCTGCCTTCGATCTGCTCCTCCAACACGAGGCGGACGCGTTGATTTTTGTATTTGCCGCTGGCCCGCTGGTCCAGGATAAACCGGTGTTTCACTTCACGCTGACGATCCATTTCTTCGCCGAAGTTAAAATTGTATTTAAAGACGTCGCTCAGGTTCTCCTCGTCGTCGGCCCGCACCACGGCCCGGATGGCCCGCGGTAATACCTGCTCGCTGACCGGCTGCGACTGGATGAACGATACGGCAAGGATATTGGTCGTAATGCGGTCCGTGGATTTGATGATCTCGATATCGACCTGGGAGGTGGTGTTTTGCCGGGTCTTGTTGATCTTGATCAGCGGAACGATCACCTCCTGCAAACTGGCGCCGCCGTGGACAAATCGCGAACCGGCACCTTTGACCCGGAGCCGGTTAATGGATTTCGGGATCAATACATCGCCCTCGGAGGCGATCCCCAACGCCGCGGTACGGAAAGCTTTGGTCGTCTGATCCGTTTTCAGATCATGCCCCAATACGAAACGGCGGTTGGCTTTGACCACCTTCCCCTCATACCCGGTGGCCACGAAATCGCTTTCCTCCAGTGCACTGTCCTGGTAAATAAAGCCATGGTCGGCGGTTACCAGCATGTTGTAACCATTCATGTTATTGATCTTCTTCATCAGTTCGACCAGAAAGACCAGCTCATCCTCCACCGCATCGAACACTTTCTCTTCACTGGTTTTATCATCGCCGGTCTTATCGATGCGGTTATGATAGATATAGATCAGGTCATATTGCTTGACAAAGTCGCGGCCTTCTTTGCCGGAGTTCATGCGCATCAGGTCTTCGGCCTGGATGGCGGTCGCCCGGACCCCGGCCTGCTGCTCAAGTATTTTGGCCCGTGCTGCGATGCCGCCGGAAGGTTGTCCGTCGGCGAGTACCAGGTCACTGTCCTCCTGCAGGGCCAGCGTGCGGTTGGGCAAAAGACTGGCCATCCCCAGCTGGGTATAAGAGGGCAACCCGGAAATAAGGTGTTCCATGGAGGCCTCATAGCGGTTCTCGGTGAGCAGGCGCCGGTAAAGCTCCACCCCGCATTCGTAACGGAAAGCGTCGGAGATGATCACGAACAAACGGAGTTTTTTATCAACGACCGGCTTGACGTGTACATTAAAGAAATTCCTTTGCGCGGTGCCATATTCCAGCGGCCACTCCTCTAAACGGTCTACCACCCGCTGCCAGTTGTCGTTAAAGACCAGCAGCCAGTCATTCCCGTAAACCTTTTCGACCTTTTCGGCCAGTTCGGCCAATATTTTATTTTGGTTGGTCCGGCGGTAGTTCCAAATGAATTTGCGGTACAACAGATCGGCTTCGAAAAGCTCCCGGGTGTATTGCCGGACACCCTCGGCAAATGAGGAAGGGGCCGTGGCGGCATACTTCCGGGTGAAAGCGATCAGTTGCGCGCCAAACCCGATGGCCTGGTACATGGCCTCAAAGCCCGCATACCAGAACTTGTTTTCCCGGGCCTTGACATACGCCGCTACTTTGTCAGCGGAGATCCCTTCAGCGGACACCAAATGTACCAGCACATAGATCACCTTCTTTTCGGCCAGTTCAAAAAGATCGTCCGGTATGATCTCATCAATGGCCGCCGAATTAAGTTTTTGTTCGATCTGCAGGTCGGCCGCTACCTTGCCGGACATTTTTTTGAAATACTCCCGGAACTGGAAGGTATCCTTCCAAAGCGACAACAGCAGGCGGGAATCCTTGGTCAGGTTCGTTGGGCTGCCCAGCGTGAAGCTGGCGTTGAACACTTCCAGCAGAAAGTCATAGATCGACGGTTGCCGGCTCTGATAATTGTACTTCCGCCGGATCTCGGCCCAGTAAAAATCTTCCAGCCGGTACCGCTCCAGGTCCTTATCCGGCCGCGCGTTGCCATCTAACCAGGCGGCGGCATGGGCGTGGATGAAGGTCTCCAGACTGATATTCTCAACGCCGAGCGTGATCGCCAGCATTTTGTAACGGATCGCTGTTTGCTGGTCCCCCTCGCCAAGAAAATCCCGGAGTTTCTGCCGGCGTTCTTTGGCCTGAAAAAACAAGGAATGCTCTTCGATCAGCGCTTTGTAATGATAGTCCAGGCCCAGCTCCTGTAAGAACATCGCTTCCTGGTCCGTATGAAAAAGGTAGTGGGCCAGTTCCAGGTCAAGGAGCCAGTTCTGTTCGTCTGCCGGGCGCGGATAAGCAAAATAGATCAGGAATTGTTGCCCGGGCGACTGCCGGGTCACCAGATACTTGATGGCGAACTCATTGTTTTTGACCGCTATCTTTTCTATACCGGCCAGGTCGAAGGCCTCGAAGGCCTCGCGGAGCTCGTTACGCTCATCATACCAAAAAACGATCCGGTGCTTTTCGAATTGCCGTCGCAGGGCTTCTGTGATCTTGTTCATCTGATCTCCTCCGCATTGATCCAGTCGAACTCACGGACCTTCTTTTTAGTAGCCGGGTCATTCAGGCCCCTGACCTCTTTGACGGCCCGGCCGAATTTATTGTAGTTGACCAATACCCCTTCATCCAGGTCGATCGCTATCCGCTGGATCGCCAGCGGCCGCAGCGTATCCCGTTCATATTCCTGTAGCTCGATCAATACAAGCTGTAAACGGTCTTTCTCTTTTTCGGCGCGGCTCTGCTCCAGCCCGCTGCCCGATACGCGGATCTGGTCCAGGTGTTCCATGCGGATATGCAGTTTAGCGCGGAACGCGATCAGGTAATCGTTCAGGATCCGGTTAAGTGTATCCTGGTCATAGCGGTGCAGATAGATCAGTACATTGAAGGAGCCTTTGGGCGAAGAGAACATCCAGTAGATCGGCCGTTTCTTATACCTCTTGATATGATCGGCGTAAAAGTCCCTGGTAAAATATTTGCGCAGGTCCTTGCCCAGGCATTCCTCGATAAAAGCCAGGTTCTTGCGAAACCCGGACTCACCGAATGCCGCCTTTAAAAACCCGTGAAAACAACTGACCACATCATCTTCGAACCATTCATCATCCAGCAGGGGAATGATATTGTCGGCATCCGGGAGAAAGGATGCCTCCCCGCGCGCCTTACCGATCTTGCGCAGGTATTCTTCAAGTGAGCCCCCCTGATCGGCCAGGATCAGCCCCTCTTTGTCCAGCGAATAACGCCCGAACATGCAGCCGACCGCGTAGCTGATCAGTTGGATAGCGGCTTCCTGCCGATTGAATTCGATCGAGTCACCATGGACGGAAGCTTCATCTTTTAAGATAGTGATTTCTTCTAACGGTATTTCGGAACTGATCTCGTCGGCCAACTGATAGTGTTGGATGATCTGGCGATTGAGCTCTTCCTCCAGCCGGTGCAGCCGGTGAAATTTATTTCGCCAGTATTGCTCGTAAAGGGCGAAATTCTCTTCCAGATCCTGCCCTGAGTGCACTAACAATTCATTCTTTTTAAAATCCCAGCCCGTCTCATATTTTGCCCAGTCTTTTTTTGCAATTTCTATACACTCTCGTACAAGCAGGCCGATCTGTTCGATCTTTTCCGCATCTGCTGGAACAATAGGCAGGCTCCTGACATCTTTCAATAAAAGATTCAGTGTTTGATTTAAAATTTGATTTACTTTTTCAAAGATCCTGGAATTAAGAATAGCGAGGAAAAACCATTTGTATTTTTGATTTACCGGTCGAAAAAAAACCGTCAGCCCACTATCATCAAATGTAGCACCTTCAGGTAAGAACCGGAACGCTGTCAAATTATTGGAGGATATCTTTGTCCAGCTGATGCCCTCCTGATACCATTGATCTTCTGGAATGATCCTGGCGATCGGGAATTTCCGGTAATAGGCCCGCGTTGACGGTGCCCAATCAATGACACTGGATAGGTTCCCATACCAGCGCCTGTACTCCCCGCCCTTGGATAAACGTACCCATTTGAATTCGCCGTCCTCGGTGTTTTTTCCGGGGATCCGATGTTTGGCATCGGCGATCTCCCAATAGAACCGAAGGAACCTTTCACTGTTGGAAGTCACGTTTTTTCCGTCTGCCCAAAGATATTCCTCGGCTAATTTGTTTTTTTCAAAAAGGGCATACATTTTAGGGGTAACCCAATAACTGATAGGGTGCCCTGGCACATTGCTAAAGATTAATTGATCCGCGGTAAATAACAAACCGACGTTTTTATGATGGATGGTTTCCAGCATCAGTTTCCGTTTAAGTTCAGACCGGTCGGCGTCTACCAAACGGATATAAACTCCCTCATATTTGGGAAAAGTTTTCCAAAGCGTAAACGCAGCGTTCTGCACGACCTCCCCGGCAATTTCCGGGAATGTCCGCGGGCCTAAATGCAGGAGCGTATCGATATTGACTTCTTCCAGCAGTTTTTTCCTCAAGTCCTCATAGCTGCTCAAAAACATCCAGCTATGCTGATTGATCATACCCAGAAAACCCTGGGGGTGCAGTACCTGTAAGCCTGCTTCCATGAAGCAGGCCATAAGATCGGCTTTGCTGTCCGGGTAATTGACCTTTACAAAGGCACTTAAGGCCGCGTTCATATTGCCGTTGCCCATGTAAGGCGGATTATCGACCACGCAGTGGTACCTGGCAGCCAGGTACGCCAATTGTGTCAAGGCCTCGCTGATGCCATTCAGTTGCAGATTTAAAAAAGCATCGCTACTATCACGCAACAGCATTGCCACTGCCTGTTTTGCCCCTTCAATCTCGGAAACGGCCGCATGCGGCACGATCAGGGACCCCAGATTGGTGGCCTGGCGCATATTGGCCAGGTCATGCAACAAAGCTTCGCTCGGCTCAAACCCTGCCTTTGTCAATGTTGATTTGGTATCCTCGGCTGTCACCTTGAGATCGGTGTAGCAGATGATCTGCGGCGCGGGAACAGGGTTTCTTTTAAAAAGCCGGCGCTGGTATTCCCTGGCCTTCATGAGCAGCGCCATTCCGGCCAGCTGTGCAGCGCGTTCGTCGATCTCCAGCCCATAGAGGTTTTTAGTAATGATGAGTGTCGCGATCTCACTTTGATTGTAGCCCTCTTCCTCATATATCTTCGTTAATAATTCGAATGCATAGACCAGGATGTGCCCGCTGCCACAGGCCTGATCGAGCAGTTTGATCTCTTCGGGGGAGTTGACTGCCAGATGGTCAATACCGTTGAGCACCGGTGAATCGATCAGATAAGGCATGTGCCCGCGCAGTGCGGATTGGGGCTTGTTTTGCAGCCAAAGCTTGCCCAGGGTGTTCTGGACCATATATTCTACGATCCACCGCGGGGTAAAAAGTTGCGTGGCCGCAGGGATATCTTCCTTCTTCACTTTGGCACGGGACGCAAATACTTCGTCTTTTTTTTCAGCAATATAAAACTGGTAAAGCCAGCCGACAATCTCGACCTGCTGGCAATCCGTAGCGCTCATGCCATCCCTGATATCCTGAACGATAGAAAGTTCTGAGGTCAGATCGTCCGGTAACAGCAGCTCGGTAAAATCGTTGATCCGTTCAAAAAGAAATGGCAGTACCTGGTGCAGGTGATTGCAGGCGCCGATCAGCAATGCTTTATAAACCTCATTTTGCGGGTCAGCGGAGGGAATGCGCCCATCCAGTAAGCCCGACAAATGCTCGCTGTCTATACGGAGGTCTTCCGGGATGTTACCGTTCTTGGCTTCGTCGAGCAGTTCGGGGAGGGTGTAACCGTCTTTCGGGCTCAGAACCTTCAAGCCCAGCGGCTGGTAGTCATTAACGTCCATGAACCGCAGGGCAATGAACCGGTTGAACCAGGTATAGGCTACTTTTTCGATCACCTGTTCGCGCGAGGTCCGTTCGATCTCACCGATCAGTTTACTGATCTGCTCCCGGCGTTCCCTTAATTCAGCTGACTGACCGGATAGCGCATAGATAAGTTTGGCACTAACGAGGCTGATCAGCTTGGTCCGGGTCTCCCGTGCGAATTTTTTTAAAGTGTTCGTGTTCATGGTTCTTTATAAGGTTATTCTCCGGGTTTCTTTGATCTGTGCCAGGAATGCTTTACGCAAAGCGCTGATATAAGCGTCCACATCCGCTTCCGTGCGCAATTCAGAACGATCGAACTCGACCTTGACCGAAGTGCTGCGGATGTAATGAGTCCGGGGCTCTCCCTGTTCCCCTTCTCCGGGCGGCTGGGCGAGCCGGAGCATTTCATTCAATTGCCTTGGCAGTAAGATCTCAACGGCCCGGCGGCGGATATCGCGAATGACGGCGATAAAACGCTGGTTGCGCAACTTTTGCAATTCTTCTTCAAAAGGAAGGGCGATCTTGGTTTGCTGTTCCGCGGTCAGGCCCTGGTATTCTTCATTGCCCTTCAGGTCAGCCAATGCGCGGCCGATGACCGACAGCGCTTCTGTCTTTTCCGCTTCGATCAGGGTGGATAATTTGACGCGGAGCTCATCCTGGGCGGCTTTGGCATCCCTGATCAGATTGCCGTGGTAAGGCTTAGGGTGATCCAGCAGGTTTTTAAGCGTCTGAAATTCATCTCCTTCGACATAATCCAGGTTCGAAGTATCCCCCTGCACCATCATTTTTACGCTTTCATAGATCTTGACCTGGTCGCCGTTGATGAATTTCTTGATCGGATCGAGCAATTGCTCCTTGGCATCAAGCAGCTGATCTTCAAAATCTGCCGTCTGGGTCAAAAAATAAGTATAATCATGGTTCGACCATTGCTGGACCTCGCTGGCGAAATGTTGTAAACTGCCTAAGAAGGGCAGGATGGACTGGCGCGCCAAAAGGGCGTTCAGTTCCTGATACAGCTCCTTTAGTTTTGCTTTAAAGGCATTGCCCACTTCCCGGGCGTCGTTAAAAGCACAGGTCTCATCGAAAGCTTCCGCATAGATCTCCTTTAACTTGCGGACAAGCTGCGGCGGGATATCTGTTTGCAGTTCCAGCAGGGTCACCGCATGATGATTGGTGTTTAAAAGGGATGCCAGCACCTCTTCATCGTCCAGTACGTTGCCGTTCCGTTTGATCTCCAGCTTTCCCCTTTTATACAACCGGGCGATCATCGTCCACAAAGCGTTGGGGTACCAGCCGTAAGGCTTTTTACTAAAATGTGCCCGCAGGTCGTTCAGGGTGCTCCGGTCGGACTGTTTTTTCCGACGGTTGATGACCATTAAGATCTCTCCTTCTGCTTCGCTCATCGTGTTGTCATCGGAACGGAACAATTGATCCATTCCCCCCCTGATCACCTGCCGGAAGCTATCCTCGGTGAATTGCGCCGTACCCAGCATCCGCAGGTTCGGGTAAACGGTTTTGATCAGGCTCTGAAAGGCATTAATGACCAATGCTTTGCCATCGGAAGCGGCACCCAGCTCAGGCTTGGCGCCATTCATATAGACGGTCGCGCCCGCCAGGGCACGGTTGGCCAGGAGGATGATATTCCGGCGACGTTCGGAATTCTGCATGTTCTTTTCCTGGAGGATGCGCCTGACCTCCGGGCGGCTGGCCATGGATAAGTTTTGTTTGGTGTATTTGTCCGTGCGCATATACATCCGCACATCCTTCATCAGGTTGGCCTCCGCGGGTAATACCAGGCGCATCAGCGAAGTGCCCATGGTCTGGGACTGGTGAAAGGTCTCATGCGCATAAGGATCATCGGTTTCGGTGATGATCTCGATCTCCAGTTCTTTTTCGCGCCCGTAGCTGGTCCCGTTGACCTTGGAGCCGAAATCATACTCCTGTTTGTTTTCCACGTAGCGGATCTTATTGTCGCGGATCAGTTCATCAAAAAAGATCTCTTTAAGCATCTGGGTGATCGCGGGGTCGTCTACCGGCGTGTTCTTGATCTCCTCTTCTATATCCTTTTCATCATCCGTCAAAAACTCGTAATGCTCACCGTTCCGCTGGACGTAGCTCTGGTTCTCGAGCAGGTTCAGGGCTTCGCCGACCATCGTCTCATGCTTTAACAGGTCGATATCGATCCGGTCGATCATCAGTACCGCGATATTGCGCTTGGTCGCCTTGAAGTGGCTGAAATATTTAACGAGGAACAGGGCTTTGAGCACCTTGATCGCAAAGGCCTGGTGCAACTGCTTTTCAGCCAGGATCAGCGAGTTCTGGATCTGCCCTTTGAGTTCGCTGCGGATACCATCGAACATCAGGTCAAAACTGATCATCGCTTGCTCGTTTTTGTCCTCGATGCGTTTGGCGACCTGTTGAAAAACGCTCAGCATGCTTCGCTCGCCGACCGAGGCGTGGCGGCCCTGAAAGGCATTATGGGTGGACAGGGCGATGCGGCACTGCTGGAACAGATCGAACTGATACGGCACAAAAGGGTATTTCGCCGCAAAATCCTGTTCATCCCGGTAACCGCGGAACTGCACACCAACCTCTGAAAAACTGAGTAAGGTATCCAGCAGGGCGTGGTCGCGCGTAAAATTGCCGGTAAGCAGCTGTTCTGCAGCAGCTGTTTTCTTGAGTAAACGTTTTTCGATCACCTCGTCCACGTTCGCACTGGTGAGCGGGATCTTGATCTTAAAGCGGGCCTGTATCCTGGAGAAATCGTTCTCCTGGGATTTGGTCCAGTCCCCCAAGACCTTTTCCATATCCTCCTGTGAGGTGACCAGGATCCAGGCATTGCCCTTGGTTACCGTGGCCAGGGTCTCGGCGATCGTCTGCAGGTTCAGCATCAGTTTAGTGTTGTCGCTGATGTACTGGCCGATCTCGTCCACGAAGAAGTTCAGCCGGAAATTACGGGGTTTGGTACGGATATAATCCTGGACGCGCTGGCAAAAATCCTCGATCGATTGTTTGTGCTTATCCTCGATCTCGTCCAGGATCAGCTCATATTTTTCAGGCGCCATATGAAAAGCCTCGCCCAGCACCCTGGCGATCGCGTCCGTAACCTTGGGGTCGAAATAATCGCCACGCACCTCCAGCCAGGAACTACCGAAGACGGTCTCGAAATTACTTTTAAAAAGTTCATATTTCCCCTGTTTATCGAGCCACATCTCGAATTCGGCCACATGCGGCTGGAAACCGTAATAGCCCAGGTGGTCATAGAAAACTTTATAGAAAACCGCCAGGATAGCGTTGGCATCCGTTTTACTGGTGATCTGGGCCTGCTGGTCGATATTGAACAGGATCGATTCGGCCGGTATGCGGGCTGCCGCCAGCACATCGGCTCTTAACAAGGCGTCGGACTTGATCTTCCGGGCGAACAGCTCGGCGGTCTCATCACCGTCCACGGTCTTGTTTTCCAGTACGTAAGAAAGGATCTTGAGCAAATGGGACTTACCTGAACCAAAAAAGCCGGACACCCAAACACCGTTGGCCCCGTCATACTGGTTATAGCTGCGGAAAAAGTCCTGGATCTTGTTGCTGATCTCGTTGGTGATCACATATTCGGCCACCTCGGTCGCTACGTTCGTCCGGTCATCTGCTTTGATGACGGTCTCTATCGTTCGGTTAATGTCTTTCTCAAAAAAATCTTTAATGGTCATGCCTGTATATTATTAATATCAAAAGCCCGGTAATAATTATCATCTTTTAACAGCCCGAAGAGGTTCAGTGCCTGCCCGTTGTAAGTGCCCGGAAAGAAGATCACGGTCGGAGCATCACGGGCGATGCTTTGCAGGTTGTTCAGTACGGTGTGGGAACGGATATAAGGGAACACCAGTCCGACCCCGGTCAGAAAATAGACCTGGGCCTCCGCGGCGCTGATGCGGTCAGCGATCGCAGGGATCAACCTTTCATGAATATTCAGCGCGGAACGCAGCGCCCTTTCGAATTTTTCTTTGGTGCGTGCTGCCTCGATGTCGAATATCACCGACATGCCGCCCCTGGCTTCCAGCAGATCGCAAACGATGTCATAAAGATTCAGTTCGACCACCGGTATACCTGCCGTGCCGAGCTTATTTTTGAGCAAGGGGATATTGGCCTGCACTTCTATTTCCTGCCGGGCATCGTAAGCCGCAATAAAAAAAGGGACCTCACCGCCGATCGCCTCCCGGCTGAGAAAAACGGGTGAAGCGATCTTTGCATAAAGCGATCTGAATTTTTCTGTAATATCTTCCATATTAAACGGCTAATGTCGCTATATCTATATCCGGCAACAGGAGCACCTTGAGCCATGCCCCCCCTGAGGCGGCAACGGTCCTGGCCAGCAGCGGTTCGACGAACTGCATTTGGATCATTTTGTTTTTAGTGTTATCGATCATTCCCGCCTCTTCGAGCATCAGGAACAATACCTGGCGCACCTTCTTTTTGGTCACCTCGCTTAATCGGTCAAGCTTGTCATGCAGCTCGGCCTTGCGCCTTAAAAAGGTCAGGTAATCCCCTTCGGTGATCTGGTAGTCAAAGATCAGCAGCTTTTCCCGCAGCACTTCCAGGGCAAAGTCACGCACAAATCCATAAACGCGGCAGGCCGCGATAAAGGCCAGTTGACGCTGCGTCCGCAAGTCACCCTGCAACAGGAGCTGCCGCTCATCAGGGGGTAAGGCAGTAAGCCTTTTTTTTAACTCGGTCAGCTTTCGCTTACCAGTAGCAGACTTCCCGCCGCCCAGCAACAGGGCGTGGTCCAGCGGCTCGTTATCCTCCAGTGCCCGGGCGACCAACAGGGTTTCCTTGAGCTGCAGCGACACTGCCGTAAATCCAAAATCATAATTCATGGCGATGTCCTATTCATTCATTAATTCCCGGATAGGGATAGATAACACTTCACTGATCTTTTCCAGGCTACGGGCACTGGGCTGGCTTTTCCCTTTGATCCAGTTACTTACCGTAACCTCACTAACGCCCAGTTTTCCGGCCAGCCATTTTTGTTTGACACCCTTGGTCTTCAAGACTTCCTTTAACAGCATGTTTTTAAGAAAAATTAAAGTTTATCTTCGCTAAGGTAAACTAATTTTTAAATAACTCGGCAAATAACGCCGATAATAAAATCCATCCGTTATTTTTGGATAACAAGGGAACCTTTCACTTTTATCTTGATATGCTGCTGACCAAGAACGCACTATTTTTCCGGAGATATTTCAAAAAAGAGCGGAGCGATGGCCGGGAAGATCTGGACTTTATCGGGTCGCTGTATAAACAGGACCGCCGGAATATCCAGGGCTTTGCCTCCCTCACGCTGGGCAACCGCGAAGAAGTCGGGAAATATTTAAGTACCGTCGCTTTGAATGTCGCCGCAGATGACCAGGCGATCTACGAACTGATCCAAAACGCCGACGATAGCGGGTCCGGTCTGTTCAGTGTGAGCTACAATGAAAAATATTTGCTTTGCATCAATAATGGTTCCTGCTTTACTTACCAGGATATGGCGGCGATCATCAACGTGGCCGGAAATTTCAAGGACGGGGAGGATATCGGCACGTTCGGCATCGGTTTCAAGATCCTGCACCGGTTGGTGGGCGCTGATGACGGCCGGGAAGCTATCGTCAATGATTATGCCGGCCCTATCATCTTCAGCTGGAATCGTTTTAGCCAGTTCGAGCAGTTCGCACGCGGTGAAGAAATCGGCGTTACGGATGACTATGAAACCAATGGACCGGCCCCCTGGCTGGTAAAAATACTGAATACCTGCTTCCCCTGTCACCTGGGCGAGGAGCTCCGGCTCAATGACTACCAAACTATCGGTTGCCGCTTTGACACCACGGAACTGGCGGAAATGCGCGGTTTCCTAAAGACGGCACTTCAAGACGCGAACCTCACGGAGCGCAACTATCTGAGGCACGGCTCGGTATTCTTCCTGAAGCTGGGTCCCGGCAAACATAAATTCCTGGCCGACGGGATAGACAAGATCAAAAGCGGCCTGTCCCATTCCTTTAAGTTCCTCAATCATCTCAGAAAGATCTATATCAACGGGGCGGAGATCGTGCCGCAAAGGGTCGAATCCTATTCAGGCGGCTATGCGATCGGCAGCGCAGATTTTTTGAAGGTCAATCCGAAGAACAAGAACCGGGATATCCGTTTCACCTTCGCTTTTTATGATGACTACAAACACGCCGCGGCGCTTTACGGGGGACAGATACCCAACCTGTATACTTTCTTTTCGATGGAAGAAGAAAAGAACGGCTTCGGGTTCATCCTGCATTGCAATGCGTTCGACATGAACAATGATCGCCGGAAGCTCCAGGCGAACTCCCAGATCAATGAGCAGTTATTGCCCCTGATCGCACGCGACGTCCTTTTGTTTATCGCCGAGCAAAAGGGGAAACGGCTTTATACCCGGCTGTACGGCGCGCTGCTCTTATCACAGGAGCCGGTAGGGAAAGAGCATATCAATAAGTCCTTTTTTTCCTATTTGAAAACATTCATCCGCAGCAATATCCCGACCAGGGAAGGGTATACCGATGATCCCGGTCAGGTCAGGATACGGCAAACCGCATTAGATCTGCAACCTGCCGAGCTGGGCTGCCCGGAGATCGCCTGGTTTTACTGGTATAGCGAAAAGGATGACCCCTTATTATTGCAGGAAGCGCGGGACCCGTCCAAACTGGCGCTGAAAAATTGGGATATCACCGACCTGTTGCTTTACGCGATCCAAAAGGGACAACTGGACCCGGTCAACGCATGGGTACGGAAACTGGAACAGGCGCAGATGACGCAACTGGCCGAAGAACGCCGGCAGCGCGAAACTTCGCCGGAACAGCCCGCCGCCAAAAAGCGGAGGCCCTATTTTACGCTGTTGAGGGAGCTTGACCGGCAGGTCACCCGTCATAATTTTGAAGCGCTCAGCGGTATCCAGCTTTTCAAATACAGCGACCAGGAATTTTACTCCCTGCAGGAAGCCGCCACTTTGCCGGAACTGATCCTGCTTGATGCCAAGACCCATGCTATCCGTTTTGAGCTGCAGGCGCTGGGGTTCAGGACCTCCCTGCTGAATATGGCCGAGCAGGCCAACCTGAACGCTTTGATCCGGGGCCAGACAACGGACCTGGCCTTGTTCGGGCGGATCAGGGAACGGACGAAGAACAATAGCCTCCGCAAAGATCAGAAACATAAACTTTTCGAGGCATTGGCCGCCTTTGAACATGTCGGGCCGGACCGCCTGAGCCAACTTGAACTTTACAAGAATGCCCGGGGAAAGGTCATGCCGCTGCGTGCCATGCTGAAGGCCCACCAATCCCTGCCCCCGTGGCTGGAACCCTACCGGATCAATGACCAGGAATATTCGCCGGCACTGGACAGCTATCTCCTCGCGGAAAAAGATATTTACCGGGAACTGATCCTGCCCAACTGGGAAGCGATCATCGCCGGCCCTTTAAACCTGAACGATTTTTATCAAAACGTCCGCTACTGTTATGGGCTGAACGAGCAAAACCCGGCCCTTAAAGATCAGGCATTTGTTTTCATTAATCCTAAACAGGGCTTTCTGCCTGTTGCGCAGGTCTTCTACCACAAAAACTTGTCCGCTTTAGCGGATTATATTGCGTTTCAGGAACTCCTGCACAATAAGTTTGACACCCACATTCCCTTTCGCCCCTTGCTGGCGTTTTTTAAAGAAGCCCCCTTTAAGCTCGACAACGGGCGCTTGAGTGACATCGGCCTTTCGGGGGAACAGGTCTTCACCCTGGACGAGCTGAAAAGCCTGATCGGTTTTTGCCAGCTGAACGAGGAGCTTTTTTTCCAGCACTATGTGATCGCCGCGCAAAAAGATCAATACCGGATCATGGACCGGGAGGCTGGGTCCTTCCAGGTCTGGCCACCGGGCAAAGAACTGCGCCAGTTCATCCAGGCGCAGCTGGCGGACACCTGCATGGACCTTCCCCTGGCGCTGGATGCCTACCGGGAATCGCCCGGGATCGTCCAGGGCGAGGCACTATACTTATTGATATTGGAACTGATCGATACCGATGAACACCTGGCAGCCCTGGTGGACCTGATCCGCTATGATCAGCCCAAAAAGAATTTGCTGCTCGGGCTCAAAGCGGTCACCTTAACTGCCAGCGAGGCCTACGACCGAGAAAGCACGGTGGTCAAACTGTTCGCCATGGCCTGTGACCATCTGGCGCCGGAACAGTATGCCGCTTTCCGCGAAAAAGTAACCATCGCTGCCGGCGGGCAGCAGTTCAAGCTCCGCGAGATCCCGCCTTTCGCCGACAAGATCACCATCCAGGGCAAAGACCTGCTCTTATCGGAGATATTAACGGACAGCTACGGCCAAAGCGCCCATCTGAGCGGTTTGTTGGACCAGCTGATCGCGCTGGGTCTGCCAAAAGCAAAGCTTCATCGTTTATTCGGCTTGGCGGATGATCCCGATCCCGGGACCATCTACGCTTTGTTAAAAACTCAAAATAAATTGCTGGCGAACGAACAGCAACTCGCTTTTGTCTTGCTTTACAGCCAGCTGACGCAAACCAGCCCGGAAGGTTTTGAGGTCATTACAGCCGGAGGGAATTACAGCCTGGATTATCCTTACTATTTAGACGAGCATAGCTTTATCAGCCGGGAGGCGGTCTTGGAAAGCCGATACCAGGGCGTTGCGGAAATTCTTGAATTACCTTTTTCATTCGGTCAAAATGGCCTGCTGTTGCGTGCGCCCTATCTGGAAGAAGGCGCTTTGATCGCCTCCTATTTAGAAACGGCCCCCGATAAAACGCAAAAAATGGCACTTGCCGGGTTTCTATACGCGCTTTACCAGGCAGACCCTGCCGGCTTTGCCGCTGTAGACTGGGGCCAGATCGGTGAACTAAAAACCAGGTCATTACTTGATTTTGAACCTGCTTATGCGGTCTGGCCGGACGAATTCGCCCTGCCGGAAGAACAGTTGCCGGAATATCTGCAAGACTGGGCGAAGGACCAATCGGAAGCCGTTGAATTTTTCAAAGCGCTAGGTTGCTGGACCACCGGATCGACCCTGTTACAACTACGGAAGAGCTTTGCCGGGCTGGGGGAATTCAGCGTACCCAAACTTGCCCGGGAAACCCGGTTCAGGGACGCCACCATGCTGCTGAATACACTTCAGCTGATCAGTAACCAAGGCTGGCAGCTGGATGAAGCGGAGGGGATGCCCCTGCTGACGGAAATGCTCAGGGTACTCAACACCTTTCGTAAAAAGGAAGAGGAGCTCCATTTGCTTTACGCTTACGATATTGAACTGTTGGCCCATGCCCCCGAATGGCAAACGGACTATTATGAAAGCTGGAAAGCGGCGCTGGAAGAGCAATTCCGGATCTACTGTTATGAGGGCCCGCTGCCGCAGACCGTGACCATGGAGGGAATGAACGGTTATGTTTTTCACCGCTTTAACAGGGGGGACGTGATGATCGATGAAGACAACCGGATCTTCATTAACCGGCACGCCGATATCAAAAGTACGCTGAGCGCCCTGATCGCCGGCGATAATGATTTTGATGCGGAAAGCTTACTGCTGTTATACCAGTCCGGGGAAGCAGCGGGCGGGCAAAGCGGGCAGGTTCAGGAACTACAGAACGAGATCGGTCGGCTGCGGGCACGGATCGCCCAGCTGGAGCATACCAGCGGGGTGGCCAGTTATAACGCCACGGTCAGCCATGATGACTACCATCAGGAGATCAAAGAACTTAGTGAACGGTATATCTACACGCAATTGAAGCAGGAATTTCCCGGTCACCAGGTACACTGGTTAAACGAGGACCCGCAAACCGGGCATTTTGTGGAAAGCTGGGCCGATCATGATTTTGAGATCAGGGACGCCGGTGGCAACATCAAAAGCTTTATCGACTGTAAGGGCACCCCGCTCAGCAAACAGACTTTTTACCTGACCTCCAACGAATGGCATTTTTCATTGCGTTGTAAAAAAGCCGGGCAAAACTACCAGATCTACCGGGTCTACCAGGCGGACAGCCAGCCGGAACACCTTTGTATCAATGACCCGCACGAATGGATTGCTGCGGGCAAGCTGGTGCCCTATTTGTCCGCTACAGAAACGATCCGGGGCGACAGAGTTTTTTTAACGATAAAGCAGTCTTAACATTTCATATGATGCCAACCTTTGTGTTACGATATGCCATTCTTCTACGAGTAGAGTATTTAAGTTACAACAAATGTCAATTAGATAATATTTTGTTTGATGCAAGTATTATAGCTAAAATCGTATAAAAAATTCAGCACAAGGTTTATTAGCAAGCCATGTATTCGTAAACAAAACGAATTACTTGACATTTTGTCTAAATAAACGCTTACACTTTATTCTGCACGATATCCCTACATTATCATATTATGTGACGTTTATCTAACGCGTTCAATTTTATCTTCATGGTATAGTGTATCCGTTCTTACTGTTTGCTCTTAAATGATGCTCCTTAACCTAAAATCCGTCTTTAAGCTAAACAATAGCCGTCATCAAGAGATAACTATTTATTATCAAATGAATCATGATCTTAGTTGCGACAACTTGAATGTCTTGATAAAAATAGACTACTGCATAGATACAACGATCTGCTTAAATAACATGTTCCATAGAATTGCCGGTAGATAGAAAAAAAATTAAGGACGACCCATTTCGCCAATTTGATTTTTACTGTAAATAGCTGATTTTTAATACCAATGATGGCCGTTTCTAAATCGGCTAATTGGGTTAAATTGCGATGGTTTATCCAGCGTCTTTTTATAGAAAAAAACACGCTTTTTTGCCTTAATAATGAAAATGAGATAGTGTCATTACATATTAGACTTGTTATTTGTTAACTTACGATAGTTGGCTGGTTAGGCAAGAAATTAGTCGGAAGCGTTTAATTTTGATATCTTCTTTTTCCAATTCATACATTTGTTCTATTTCTTCGTCGGAAAACCCCTCTTTCAATTTATTCAGATGGTCTAATATTTTATTTTTTAATGTATCTGACTCTTTTAGTATGGGGGCCATTTGCCTGCCTAACAGGATAGCGGCAGATATTTGTGGAATAAAGTCGCCTTCGATCAAGTCGTCAAAATCGCCATCATATAGTGTGTCACCCGAGATCTCAAAATAGTTTTCTAATATATAATAGAAGTCTCCCAGGTCTTTGATATACCGATCATCTTTTTCATGTCCGGAGATTAGTTTCAGTATGCAAAGTCCGGGGAGCGTACATATCTTAAAATCAGTATTGCCCGCCGGTATAGTTTCGGCATACGACAATACTTGCATGTTTCCGAAAACAGATAGCTCCATTGGCGATTCTCCGTCCAAATAAACCATGTTGTTTTTTTCGATACCACCGAAAGGAATAAGGTCAACAATAGTTTGATCTGCGCTGAATAATCGGTATGGACGTTCTTCGTCTTTCGTAAAATGATCTTGCTCTACCAAATATTTTTTAAGCTCATTAAACTGTGAAGTTTCATTGATGTACACAGAGAAATCTATATCTAAAGTGGTCCTACGGGCGGGTAAGTGATCCAGGTGGTTCATCCATACGTCACGTGCAAAAGCTCCTATCAGATAAAAATCAATCCCGAACTTTTGAAAGGCTCTTTCCAACGCATCGAAGGTGTTTTTCATTGCGCCGAAACGCATTTCTTCAAAGTTGATCTTTAAGTAATTCATCGTAAATTCTTCGAGCAGTTTCTAAATTCCGTGGATCGTTCGTATTCAAAAGATCAGCATAAACAAGCATTGGGGGTACTGTTTCTTCTGTGTTCTGGAATTTCCAGAATTTTTTATAAATAGCCAGGTTGCCTTTTTCATCAGGAACCAGTCTGTGTTTTTTTACCAGCGTCGTTTTAGGTTCTACCGTATACAGAGTGAGTTTGGCAGGTTTTAGGTAATTGGTCAATAGATTGGCAGCGGGTTCTCCGCCCCATTGGGTTTCCTGATTCTTTAATGGGAGTTTTTTCCAGTCCTTATCGAATCCATTTAAGAAGCGAAAATTGCCCATATAAAGGGTCGGTTTAAGTTTTTGCTCATACGCAGTGATCCATTCTTCCAACAGTGCAGGTTTACGCGTGAGCCGGAATTGCTTTTTATCTAACTGTATGAGGAAGCCCTGATCTTTCAGGCTGTTAATGATATAGTTGATGTTGCCTAATGCAATATCATAATCTTCTGCCATTTGGCGATAGGTAGTATTCAGGTAAGTTTCATCGTTTAAGAAATGGAACAATAATACAAGCCCCGTCTTAGTAAAAGCTCTGTCTTTTCGCGTATCTCTTGGTGCTTCTGTTTTAAATCCATCTAATAGGATGATCCAGTCGTTCTTCTTGATATAGCAATTGCCGCCTGCATCTATGTAATTGACACCTATCTTCCGCATTTGTTCCCTTATAGCGGGGTAGATCACCTCAGCTATGATGATAAGGTCGGGATAAGTTTCTTTCAACTGATAGAATTGTAAGAGTTGTACTGCTTTTACTTCCTTTTTAAATGCTGCTGCTATCGTTACTTTCTTTGTTCCTTGCCTTAACTCTACATCTCCATCTATTGTCTTATCATCTGCATGAGCATACCATCTCCCTACCAAGCCGGTCTTGTCTTCCAGCATTTGTAATATCCTGTAGATGATCTCCTCTTCTGTGTTCATTATTTCTATCTGTTCACTATTTAGTGAACACTAAGATAAAGTGAACAAACTACATATCCAAACTATTTCCTACTATTAGCCCACCTGCACTAATTACATCTCCATAACTGCTGAATAGTTGATGTATAAAAGGTTCTCCTAATGTACCAACAGCACATGAACCTATTCCTAATGCTGTTGCAGCCAATTGTACACAATAAGTATAAGCACCTGCATCTCGCCATATTAAACTATCTGCATTACCATATTTGGCATTGGTTCTATCTGGGTGTGCAATAAACCATAGTAAAGGAGCATCATTAATAGTAATACTGTCTTCTATATGTTTAATCAGGCTATCGATTACAGATTGATCTAATGACAAAAAGTTTAGTGTATGTTCAAAAGGATTATAGTAAGCGACATCTTTACACGGAAAGATAACGATCAAATCTATAGGATAGCGGGCACCCGCAGAGGGTGCCGGTCGGTGGGAAAGTATATAGCCATTATTCTGGTAATGCACGCTAAGCACCTTTGATGAATACCACAATAGCTCATGAATTTGGGCATCAGATAATGCAGTAAGATTTCTAAGCGATTTTCTTTGATGGACAATATCAAAAAAATTCATTTCTCTATTGGCCGTAGGCGCCTTTAAACGAATGGTTTGCTTTATCGGGTAACCGAAAGGACGAACAGTGTTTTCAATATCTTTTGGAAACGGATTTTCCATTTTAAATATGTCCTAATTCATGCATGACTTCGCGGTACTTGTTGCAGCCCCGGCACTGCCCGCAAGGGGTATTTCCTTTATGGCAGGAATGTGCCCAAAATAACAGCTTATCGGGAATACCCGATATTTTCACCAACTCTGCGGACGTCATATCGATCGCCGGACAGGTCACGCTCATATTGCCTTCCTGGTAAACCATCAGATCATTAATGGCTTGGTAAAAGCCCAACGTACCGTCTTTATGGAATCCATCGGATCGCACAGAACCTGTCATTAGCTCTGTAATTCCTAAACCTACACCTTTCATGCAGGCAAGGGTAATTAACAATTGATTGCGAAAGGGCCACCATTCAGATGACGGCGAAACAGATATAGCTTGCCGGTTGATAAGATCACCGCTTCCGAGACTACTGCAATCTATATTGATAATATGGTGGTCGATATTCAAACTTTTTGCAATAACCGCGCTTGTTTGGATTTCCTTTCGGGCAGGCGCTTGACCATAATTTAATGTAAAAGCGACATCCGGCTTTTTCCAATAGGCTAACGCTATCGAATCAATTCCCCCTGACAACAGTATTGCTTTGCTCATTTTCAGCTAATATCCATAAACATTTGTATAGGGCTGTAGTCATATCTTTTTCGATATGACAATTTGTTCCGGTCAACATTGTTAATGAAGGTTTCGATTCATTTTCAACATAAGCGATTACCGGTATTTCTTGCTTTACGGCGTATCCCACTTCAAATATGGTTCCCGAATCAAAACCATCAACGACGGCAAAAACAATTTTGCATTCTTTCAGCGCATCAATATCCTTTTCAGCCACGCCATCTTCAACACTACCTTCACCCACATCATGCCAGGGCGAAAATACGTTTAACCCAAGCCCTATTAAGGAACTTCTTAGTTCGTTAATCAACCATTTTTGCGCGTAAGTAAAAAAGGGGCCTGCCAGGTAAACTTTTCCTTTGGGATAATCCTTGATATTAAGTGCCTCAATATTGTCCGCACTCTTTTTATAGGTAAATGCGTAGTTGCGTGAGTTGCAATAAATTGCTGTTGAAAAAGACGCTTTTTGCGCGGCTTCAAAAGCAGTCTTTCCGTTCTCCATCCAGTAATAGGCGAAAACAGCAGCAAATACATCCCCGGAACCTATCGGCCACACATAAGAAGTTTTATAGACAGGTATGACAATGGATTCGCCTGTCTTCAAAAAAACCATAGCGCCTTTTGGTCCCATTTTAATGACCAATACTGACGCTTTATCTTTTTCAAAGAAGTACCTTTTGATAACTTCTAATTTATCATTTTTTACAATTTGCCTGGCTTCCTTGATGTTAATGACCACCGCTAATTCATCAGCGGTAGATTTGGTTTTGTGAAATGGAATAGGTTTCACCGGTGACTGCGGGTCATAGACTACCTTTTTCCCTTTGGCAACTGCGTTACCTTCCAGCATCCCAAAATACAGGATGTTATCCGCCTCGACATATATTTCATTTTTGGGTTTAACGATGAGGTCGGGACGGGGACTAATAACGGGCTTCCTTAAAGGATAGTCGTACTCAAAAGATATATCATTTTTAGACAGATGCTTAGTGATTTTGAATTTATAGATGCTCTCCAGATATTGCAATATCTTACTGGTCTTTTCAGAGCTATAGGTATGAAAATCTATCTGCGTATTTTTGTCTAAAGAATTAATCGCATAACATGCTCTTAATCCTGACCCGTTTTTTTCCTCAAACGGTGGGTGCAAACACCATTCGTCATAAGTACCGCCTATAATTGTGATCATTTGCCGGTACTATAAATGGAAATTTTACAGTCGCCGCCGTCCACTTCGAGTACCCTTGCAAGGAAATTATATCCTTGGTTGATACAAGTAATTAAAAGACCGGGGTCTGTGGTTAAAATTGCACCGGCAACAGCGCCATCATTTGTTATTGCCTGTAAAGGGCCAGTAGCGCTTGCCAAAGTGATTGTCAAAATATCGCCTTTTCCCAATTCTTCGATAACTTCAGGGTCAGGAGAGGCCAATTGTGTGCGTATAACAATATCACCACAGTCTTGTTGACGTTGACCGCCGCTGCTAAAAGAAGAACCGCCTGAGCTACCTGACATAATAATTGGATTAGGTTATAGAAGATAAAATATTAATTGCTAATTTATTATTCTTTTTCATATAACTCCAAATAATAGCATCCATATTTGACGGTTTCACTTCCAGGCAGTTACAGAAATTTAAAAACTGCTGTTCCAGTTCGTAGTATTGCTTTTCAATATTAAAATCTTGTTTAAAAAAGCCTGTAATAACCCCTGCTCGTAATAAATGTACATCTAGAATGGCTACACGTTCACTTTGCAGCCAATTGCGGGTTATCCATGAGGCTGTTTTAGGGCCGATGCCATTCACATGCAATAGCCATTTTCTAAGTTCAAGATCGTTATGATCAGGAATATCCAAAATATCCTCTTTGCTTAAAAACTGCTGAACAAACCGGGCTTTCTGATTATAAAACCGGTATTTCACCTCTTTACCATTATCTAACAAAAATGGTTGTGATAGAGCATCATTAATGGCTTCAAAAGAAATGTTCGGCATGATTAGCTCGCGGTCTTTTAAACGGTTGAAAGCCAAGAGCCCCATTTCTGAAGGAATACCATACCCGCCCAAAATGCATACGATAATTTCTTCGATTATATTACTGCTGATCCGGTGCTCATTTTCCCTTTTTAAATTGTCATTTAATAAATAATGCAGCTTCCAGAAAGCTGGGGTATAAAGCTGATAAGCCGACCCCCATTTTAAACCCGGCTGAAGCTCTTTCCCCTGATCTGGAATTTTATCCAGCAAATATTTGCTATTTGCCCATAGCGCAGTTTCATCATAAATATTTTTACTTACTCGATCTACGGGATCGATAGGTTTAAAACTTTCAATGGCTAATTGCATCGTTTTATTCTTAGAGGTTAATTTTTTAGTTTGATCAATTGATTGTAAATCCAGGCTGGCGCTTGTTCAAGGTCAGCCATCATTTTTGCCGGGTCTTCGTTATTTATTTTTTCTTTAATGGCGGCAAGTTGCTCAGTTGTGATGTCAGCTTTACCGATTTCTTCCATGGCCAATATGACTAGGCTGCTGATAGGCCCTTTTAGACTAAATTTCTTTGGCGTGGCGGCTTTAAAAATTAAGGTGCTTTCACCGATGAGAATATTTCTCGGTTGCCCATCTGTTAGATATTCCAAATCAGTAGGGGGATGCGCTATCAGGCCAAGTTTATAAAGGGCGTATTTTCCAGTTGGAATAATGCGGACAGATTCGCGTTTGGCTATCGCTTTAGCGATTTCTTCAATAGAGGGGGCTGATCGGCCACCTTTATTCTTTGTTGGTACGACGTACACTCCATGGCCGAGCCGTTGCAGTTTTCCATCGGACGCAAACCTCGACAATGACATTTTTATAGCTGAATCAGTGCCTTCGCCGCGAAAATCACGAGGAAACACCAATTTTCCGGATTTCATTCCAGCAATTTTTTCAGATATGGATTGATGTACAGATTTCAATTTGTTACAAAAATACAAAAAAAGGTAACAAATTTGAGATAACTTTATGTTACAAATATATAGAAAAATGTAACAAATAAAGTTAATAACTATATACTGAGTTTATGCATGAGGAGTTCTTATTCAAGGCTATGACTAACTATGTCAACCATCGCGCAACCAGGATATTGCGGTTGCCTTTCTGTTGAGCTCACTAATTACAATAATAACCCGATTAACCTCTCGATAGGTGCGTGCTTATTTCAAGGGCTTTTCTATGAAACGGAATAAGGGAAGCAGGTACTTTGATAAGCCACGTAAATATGTCTGTAATGTGCGACCTGAACCATCCGCAGTAACCAATGAAGAAGATCTTAATGTGTTGAGTCGGCTTGGGAAGACCAGTAATCATATTTGACAAAAGTGATCTTGTTAGTTTGAATCAGACAAAAGCCTTAAAGGTACCATCATTCGAAGAAAGGCAATTGAAAAATTAAGTGAATCCATTTTTAATGTCTCAGCTGTTTGTTTAAGCATGCGATTTTTTATACAATTGTTTGCCTATCTTTAAATATGAATTCACAAGAAGTGTATTTAACCAAAAGAATCATAGTCCGCGCCACCAGTAAGGGGATGAAGGTGGCCTCGAAAGAAACAATGGACATAATGGGCCACAACGTCATTGCCCAGGATGATTGGGTTGTAAGAAAATACAAGGATGGGTCAATTGAACCAATAACTAAGATTCCCTCTCCAAGCAATCATGGTCCTCTTACGCTTGACTAAGTAAAATACTTACTTACCTAATTCCCTGAATTCCTTGAATGATTTAAATTAATAATGAATAATCAGTAGCGATATTCTCATTTGTTGACTATTACTCTAATTTATTTTATATTTGTTTCAACGATTTAGAATCATTTATCCATTGCGTGATTCATAAAGTACTTGGAATTTTAATTTGTAACATATTGAAAATGAGGAGTTTATGAGCAATGTTCATGATCCGTCCATTCCGCTGAAAACTTAAAAGCCTTACTGAAAAGTAAGGCTTTTCTGCGTTTAAAGCCCTTTTTAAGCGGATTCCTGCAAAAAAGCATATCAGATAAAATCAATTATTTACAGCCTTGTAGGGTACCATTTCGGGTAACACCGAATGGGCCGAAATTTGTTACCCTTGGCCCTTTACAATGTGCTATTAATCAGCAATTTGAGGCAAGAATGATTAAAATCATTCATTAAAAATAATTGAGTATGAAAATCAATGAAAGGGTATCATTATTAGTTATGCTGGAGAAATCCAGATTAACCACCGATGGCAAGGCTCCTATTTTTATTCGGCTTACCGTTGACGGCAAGCGCGCGGAAATGTCTTTGGGGCAAAAAGTAAATCAAAAAAACTGGAATCAGGAAACAGGCTATGTACGGGGAGCATCTATTGAAGCAAGACTGATTAATAACGCCATCGATGCCGCAACGTTAAAGGTCAGGCAGTTGTATGATCAGTTATGTATCAATGAAGAGTATGTTTCCGCGAATATGGTTAAGCAGGCTTACCAGGGAAAACGTGAAAGAGAAAAAACGCTAATGGAAGTTATCGATTTTGTGATTGATAGAGTTAAATTAAAGGTAGCAGGGGACAAACGCTCTCCCGCCACACTTACCAAATGGAACACCGCTAAAGATAAAGTGGTTTCATTCCTTCAATCCGAATACAATGCTAAAGACATACCACTCAGTAAAGTAAAAATGTCCTTCGCAGAAGATTTTGTAGATTATCTCACCCTTAAAGAGCACATTGGCAACAATACCACCATGTGTTACTTGAAGAAAGTCCGTTCTGTGCTAAAAACAGCTGTTGAAAGGGAATGGTTAAACAGGAATACTTTAAGTTCCTATCAATGCTCTTATATCGAGCCCGAAAAGGATATCCTTGACGAGAAGGAGTTGTTCACTCTATATGAAAAGAAAATGACTGTAGAGCGACTGGAAGACGTAAAGAACGCTTACTTGTTTATGTGCTTTACCGGCTTTGCCTATAAGGATGCCAGTAAATTAACCCGTGAGCATATCGTTAATTTTTTTGACGGAGAAGAATGGATTGTAAAGAATCGTCAAAAAGTAACAAAAGCGATATGCCGTGAAAGTGTTCCCTTATTGCCAATAGCCAAAGAAATAATCGAAAAGTATAAAGACCATCCCTACTGTCTACAAAACAATGTGTTATTGCCGATTAGCAGTAATCAAAAATACAATGCCTATCTAAAAGAAGTCGCTGATATCTGTGGTATCAATAAAAATCTAACTACACATACCGCAAGGCATACTTTCGCTACAACGGTTACATTAGCGAATGGAGTTCCTATTGAAACAGTAAGTGCCATGTTGGGTCATAAATCAATCAAGACGACACAGATCTATGCCAAGATAGTCGCCCAAAAGATCAGTACTGACATGAGCGATCTTAAGAAAAAGCTTATGATCAAAATGCCTAATCTGCAAAAACTAAATGAATTAGTGGCTTAATGAATGAAGAAAGCTGCGATAGAAAACAATAAAGCCCCGGGATTGCCGGGGCCTTAATTCTTAAACTTGATTACGTTTTTATCGCTAAAAAGAGGCTTTATCAAGCATTACGAAACAAATTTACATAATTTACAATTAAAGTCCTTAAAGCAAAAACCAAACATCAGCTCCTGCCGAACTACCGAGAATTCCTCGGCAGTTCGGCAGTGTGAGCTATGAAAAATCTATTCCTTAATTCAAAATGTGCGTTTGTCGTTTAATTAAGGTTTTGTGGATAGCCTGCATGTGGTGACCGCGCAGAATAATTCAATTTTGCAGGATTTTATAGAACGGATTTTGCAGATCTAATGCCAGAAATAGATATGGAAAACAAACAGATTAACAATAAAAGTTTACATAATTTGTAAACTTTTTCATATATTTGAATTATGTATGTAATACATGCCGAGACAGGTCAGAAACTTCAAGCTACTATTAGTAAACTGGATGCCAAAGAAATTGCTCAAATCAATAAAACGAAACGATTTGATTTTAATTGGAACAAAGAAAAAAGCTATGAAGTTTATAAGTTAACAGCGGCAGGCATTGACGAGCCTTTAGGATTAATATCATTAGCAGACCGGCCAGATGATATTGCAATAGAAATTAGGCTGTTGGCATCGTCTTTGGAAAATGTGGGTGATAAAAAGCAATACCAAAGAATTGCAGGCTGTATGATCGCCTTTGCCTGTAGGCAATCATTTAAAGCCCAATATGGCGGTTACGTTTGTCTTAAGCCTAAGACTGATCTGAAGGACCATTATCGGGGTATTTATGGATTTGAATCCACGAAACTATTTTTAGTAACAGATGGCGCTAATTCTTTATCTCTAATTAAGAAATATTATGAAGACCAGGAATAATAAAAAGCATGAATTAACGGATTTCTCTAAATTCAGTAATAAAGAACTTGCCGAAGCTTTTGTATTCCCATCAAAAGCTCCCGCCACTGAAAAAGAAAAAAAAGAAGAGAAAGAGTTTTTTCAGGAACGCCGAAAAAAATTCGCGAACAGGACACATCAGCAGCAGATATATGATAAATTATTGCAGTTAAAATTTCAATTGGAAGATTATATCAGCAGTAATCAATATCAGGATGTTCTGAATTTTAGTTATTTCTTAAGCGAATATGTGAACAGGCAAGATAAAAAAGATAAAGACTTTGCCGCCGAGATCGATATTAAACCGGCAGTATTAAGCGAGTATCTTAACAATTACCGTAAACCTCCCGAAAAAATTGTTTTCAGGCTGGAATTACATTCCAATGGCATGATTCCGGCGGTGGCATGGTACAAGCTTTTACAGAAAGATAAAGAACACGAAATCATGACAGATTCCAGCAGCAGAACGGAAGAAAGCAAGCATATTAAAAATAAACTGGAATTTGCATATTAAGTTTTTTTCACACAAAAACGTTAAAGGTTGCCAAAAGTAATTACTACAGTTTTCTGTGTTCACTTGGATATACAGTTAATGATGGGTTTAAGGAAGTAGTGCCTTTTGTTACGAGATTATGCTTTAACTCATACCCTGTCCTTGGGCATAACGATTATAATTATTTAACAAAATCATTGATGTTTGTTTCTATCAAATCAGCAATGGGCTCCTCAGGATAATGTTCAGTTATCCTGCATCCAGCCTATTATTTGTCAATAACAAGAGATAATTCATGGCGCGGATGTTTTTCCTGAAGAATTTGTTTTTGTTTCTTGCGATTGACCTGGGTATAAATCTGAATGGTAGTGATAGAGCTAGCCAGGGCAAAGATTAGATATATGTGATGTCAACATCGTTTTCCAAGAGCAGCGTAGCGAAAGTGTGGCGAAAAACGTGTTGGGTAACCTGCTTTTGAAAGTTTTGGTGTTTGGGTCAGTTGTTTGAAAAGGTGGCGGAGGATGGACTGATCGGAGAGCTTTTGCCCAAGCCGGTTGACCCAGAGGTATTCACCTATTCGGCCTTTGGAAAACGTCGAGATACGCATGTTGGATTTTGACAGTACCGAGGTTGCAGATATTATAAGCAATGAGTTCCTTGCCTCCTTTGCCCCGAATATTCATCCGGCCTGTTTTTAGGTTGAGATCATTGATCTTCAGGTTGGCTATCTGGGAAACACGGCCTCCCGTGGCAAAAAGGAGGTCAAAGCTTATGATCAGATGTGAATTATGACATTTCATGTACCTGATGAAGATGACCAATCCTTACTGAATTCTCAAAAGCTCTTTACCAAGGTATTTGTATGTATAAATAAAAGGTTGATGCTCGTTCTGGATAGTGCGTAGTATTTTACTCCAAAGGTTTAAAGTAGTCAAGGAAAGACTATAAGGATCGAGACTCGTGGCAGAAGGTAATTTAAAAGCAAAGACACGATATCCTGATTCAAAAAGCGCTGTGGTCGTCAAGTCAACTTTCTTTTTTGCATGATCAAAAATAAAAAGCACCGTATTGTCAAGATTAAGCTGGCCGACAGTTGATTTTCTTTCAACACGATAGCCCGGCTGCTGCTCCAGTCCATGTAATAATTGCAAGGCGGTGATAAGGTCTTTTGGGAAATTTGTATGAAAAAAGATATCGGTCATATTCAATTCCAGTAATGTACAGCCGTCATGATTTCCTCCTCGGTAACCTCATACTGACGTTTGATTAAAGAAAGCGAATCTTTTCCGGAATACATCATTGAAATGACCTGTGCCTCCACTCCTTTTCCGTTGATCAATGCCTTTCCCCCTCCTTGTTTAGGATCAATGATAATCAACTTGGAATCTTTGACTGGGAAAATACGCTGCGCAATGCCCTCTGTATCAAACTCAATATGATCGAAAAACTCTTCGATGAATGCCAAGTTGTATTGTCCTGATCCATCCAACGTAATGTTGCCCGAATCAAATATAAAAGTTAATATGCTATTAGAAGGTTTTCTTTCGTCTTTTATCGGTTTGAGATCGTTTTTAACATTATTGGTCGCAAATGGATAGAGTTTACCTGTTTTTGCCTTTAGATCAGCCCGCGCTTTTAAAATTTTATTCGGCAAAAAACCATTGTCACGAAGTGTCGACATAACCACCAGTTCCACTAATCCGTGAAAGCTGATCCGGTATTGATCGACATTAGACTGATCGGCAAAAGATAATCCTTCATAGCTTTGAGCCGAGAGTTCTCTAAACCATCTCCTGATCTTTTGAGGATTTAAATTGGTGTAACGATGCACATCGCTGACGGAATAAATTCCTTCATCCAGAGAAAATTCTTTCATATGAGTTTCGGTTAAGATTGGTTGTTGGATAGGCTCGTCCTCACTTTCTTCGCGCCCCATCCGATATTTAATATCGTAATTGAGTACAAAATCCGTTTGCGCCGGGCTGAACTGGTAATAACGGGCCAGCACCTGGTCTATTTCGTCGATAATATTTTTAGAAAGCCTGGGTTGAAAAGATTCGATCCGGAGTTGTCCTGCCCGTTTATCGTTCCTGGACTGAAAAATTGCGTTCTGTTGCAAATCACCCATGAGTACTTTACCCAGGCGTTCCAGTTCATCCGAACTTTCCCGGTCAAAACTGTCTAGATCGATTGGAAATTTTACGATCTCCCGGGTGTTCACGTTGCGGCAGTCAGAAAATGTAATAAAGAACCAAAAGAACAAGCTACTGTTCAAAGCAGCTAATGCGATATTCTTTTGCTTGGCATCATTAAAACAAATTTCCTTGAGTTCGCTCGGTGGCTGCAATTCGTCCTGAACATTATATATCCTAGGCGCTTGTTCAAAAAACTGGATAAAATATTGGAGCTTACGTGTATAACGGACTTTATGGGCAGATGTCTTCACAGAAAAACTACCTAAATTCCGTTTTTGCTTTTTCAGCGCAGCGATGATCGAAAGTTCGGTTGCGGAAGATATCTTCGCAAAGCCATTGATTGCGAATTCATTAGGTACCACCCGCTGGTAACTCAATTTGTCGAACAACACCGGACGCTCTCCGGACACCCACCGGTAATATTTTGTAGAATAACTCGCACCGTTGTCCGCCGAATTGGCAATAAAGATCGTTAGCCGTTTATCCACCCCATCAAATAGTTTAGAAGGCCGGACGCCGAAATTGGAGAAATAGTAGTTCTTATCCCTCTGAGAGCAGACTTTTCTCAAGGAAAGATAGCCATCCGTCGACGTGATCGATATCGGGATAATCATCCCGATATTGCCCTCTGGGTTTAACAGCGATTTGACCGAACGCTCCACGCATAAAGCATACAAGTCCCCGCAATCCAGGGTTTGGTAGTTTTTTGGAACATAAGCAACATCTTTAATAGCGACGTAAGGCGGATTACCGATGACGATGTCAAACCCCTTCCGTTCATTTATGATCTCATAGAATTCCGCAAACCAATGAAAAGGGATATACCCCTCCATCCAATCCTCATAAGGAATACCCTCGACCTGTTTATGCTGTAATTTGTTCAGTTTATGGTTCAAAGCAGCCAGTTCTCTATTCAGAAGAGCCTTCGAACGCTTAAAATTTTCATAATCGTTATCGCGGGTGAGCTGTATTTCCTTATAACGGTCAAACGAGGCCGCTACCAGATCGCATTGCTTTTCCACTTCCGGCATGACCTTATCGAAATCGAAGGTATACCCCCCGCCGAGTTCAAGCTCTTTTTTTGTAGCAAAACCAACCAGGGTATTACCCGCGCGAATATTAAAGTCAACGTCCGGGAGAGGTTCCAGTCCGAGATTGGGTTTTTTATAGTCCGCATCGACCGTAGCCACTAATTTCAGGAACAGCCGTAGTTTGGCGATCTCGACCGCCTCTCGCATAATGTCCACTCCATAAAGGTTATGAAGGATAATGTTCTTGTAAATGAAATACTGACGGTTTGGATGCTGCGGCGAATCAATATAATGAAGTACCTGGTCAAAATATGGAAAGGTTCCTACAGGATTTTCGTCGGTAAATATCTTCATGCGCTGCAAACAGGCCTCATACAAAGGCTCAAGAATATTTAATGCAGCAAACAGAAAAGCCCCAGATCCACAGGTTGGGTCGATGATACTGACCGAATTGAGCTGCCTGTAAAATATTTCCAAAAACTCAGGATCAGTCGAATTTTCGAGCAAGTCGTGCACAAACTGCTGAATGTCAAGGTTGTAATTAACAAATAGATTCCAGTCATTGATTTCGCCCTTTAGTATTTTGGCGAATATCTCTTGATATTGCGACCGTCGGGCGGCTACATCCCGCCAGGTCTCCGTCGGCAAACCCAACTCAGCGGGCGCAGGTTTATTCCAGTTATTTCTTTGTTGAGTATCGTGAACACCTATGGAAATATCGTCCGGCAGGTCGATGGCAATTCCATATTTCAGGCTATTTGGAATGTAAAGGTCACCGCTCTGTGCTAAAGCTTTCCAGCAACTGGCCTCCTTTGCAAAATAGACTGGATATTCCGCCGCTGTTTTTTTCAGTAGCCAGGGAACGATCGTATTACGCCCGATATACCCGGTAATATCTTCTTTGGTGTAATACGCCCCCATCTTGGCGCGATCATTAATATATTGCTCAAAAATATAACCGATCACGTCTGGGTTAATATCCCTGCCACTGGCATTCTTACTAGTATCCAGGTGCCATTCAAATCGGTCGAAGAAGTCAAATATCTTTTCAAAAGCCCGATCATCAATCTCGATGTGGTGATCTGCTTCAACCTCATGCTGTCCGAACAGCCCGCCGTTCAGATAAGGCACCTTGCCGATCGCTACTTTGAAATGCTGCTTCTGGTCAGGTTCATCGAGCCCCTCGTGAAAAAGCACAAGCAGGAAATTCCGATAAAAGGAATAAAACTCATCCTTACCCTTTTTACTTTTACATTCATCCAGCTTGTTCCGTAAATAATTTTTATCATTATTAAGGAACCCCTTTTTCTGTATAAAATAACAGAACATCAAACGATTGAGCATAAGTGAAACATACCACTGCTTGGATCTATTTTCCTGATATTTTTGATCCTTTCCTTTTCTCGCGTTCCAGTCATCAATATGGTCGCTGATGCCCTTTACAAACTGGTAAAAATGGTGATGCTCGTTCGTAAAACGTTCATAAAAATTCTTCGTGACCTTTTCCGCGTTCTGACCAAAGTTTTTTGACACCCGCTGCGTAACATCAACAATGGTGATATGCTCCTCTTCGTTCAGTTCGAATATCAGGCCAGAAGCGCGTTGGTACAGGAGTTGAGGGTCCTGGTTGATGGCGTACCTCGTTTCGGTAATCCTGTTGGGTTGCCCAGGGCGTCTTACAGCGAGTTGCCAGATTTGTTCCGTACGTGCCTGATTGACAAAAATGATCAGGTGCTCCTGGAAAAGAATAGCTACTTTTTTTTCAATCTTAAGTCGCATAGTATAACGTGCTACTGAAGCATCCTCATCGGTCGAACAAACCAAAACCTTGAAACCATTTTTTTCCGCCGCAGCGTTTAGCATAAAGGTCCTCTCATCCACCACCATCCGAAGCGCAGATGACCGATCCTGGTTCCAGCCCATGTCAATGAACAAATCCCTAAAACGGAATTCACGGACGTATGCATTAAACAATTTTTTACTTAGTTTCATATTACCCGTTTACTAATCCCATCGAACAAATAATTTGAGGCTCTTTCTGGCTTTGGCCATCTTCATCGACGATACAAAGCTTATCTTCTTCCCTTAAAGAGATTACTAGTGCAGCCAGTTGATCGTCGGAAATACCGGCTTTTAATTGGCGCGTCAGCGTTTCCCTGGCAAACTCCTTTAGCGGAAACCTGTAAATTTCGTCCACCCCCTTTTTAAGTTCCTCATTGGCAAAAAGGGAATGCTGATAGGATTTACAATAGCGGTCCAGCCGGGTATAGGTGCGATATTTGGCACCTGTCTTCCTCCCCAAGGTGCCGCCCGTATTAATGTCCTCCTCGCTGATGAAATCAATTGCCCTTTTCACCAGGTCATGGTGTTCGTCAATCCTTGGTAACCCCGGGGTGTCTCTGTTACATTGAGCAGCCCTGAGGATAGTAAGCTGCGACTGCGTAATGATTTGTCCGTCCATGCCGATCAGCGCTAGCACATCATTATCCTCCGCTGTACGGCTGTACACGATCACGCCCGGCGTCTCTCCTAACCCATTAAGCTCTTTTGTCGCATAGACCACATTCGGAAGATCAGGAATGATCTTATTGAGTTGCGGATCCGCGTCGGTCGCATTTTTCCAGATCTGATACGCATAAGATGCCAGATCAACTTCCGAATCCGTATCATCTTCTTCTAGAATACCCGAACGTTCATTGTAAAGATCTTCTATATTGACAGGGTCGCCGTCAAAAAAAGTTTCGTCTGAACCAACAACCTCAGCATTTTCCCTTATACGAGTGCTTAAAATAGCTCTTAGGTTGATAATTCTTTCGATCCCATCTTCCGGTAGAAAAGAATAGCAAATAATTTGAGAAGCCTTTTGACCAATGCGGTCCACTCGGCCAGCTCGCTGGATCAAACGGATGATGGCCCAGGGTAAGTCAAAATTAACGATGATATGGGCGTCCTGCAGGTTCTGTCCTTCACTTAGCACATCCGTGCAGATCAATACCCGGATCTCGCTTTCGTGACCGGCGATGTCCGGCCTGTTGTTACTGCGCGGACTAAAGCGATGGGCCAGCGAGGTTGGATTTTCATGATCCCCTGTAACATAGAACATCGATTGTACACCGCGAACGGCTAATTGCTCATATTGACTTTTTAAGGGAAATATCGGGTTATTTTTTGGACATATTCATCTTGAACGTTCTTGAATTTACTTGCATGGACGGCAAACGGGGTTCGACTCAGTCGGGTATTTTTTTAGCTTTTAATGATGGTTTTAAAGGATATAGAAAAAACAACGTTATTGCCAGCCCCATGACGATCAGGTAGCAGATCATAATTATTTGTTCGTTTTTTTCTTCAAATCCTTTACTGACTGAAACCTGCCAGATGCCGGGTGTATTTTTCATACCAAAACACCATTGCCCGAAATTCCATGCGGCGTGTAGCCCGACAGGAAGTGCAATGCCTTTGGTGCGCAGCGTTGCCAGGCCGAACAACATGGCACCTACACCGGAGCCAAAAAAAGCCTGCTGCCAGGTAAAACCCCCAGCCATATGTTCAAGCGCAAAAATGACAGCAATGATGATCTGCGCTTTCCAGGGGCCGATCTTATAGGACAGGCTGCGAAGCGCATAACCGCGAAAAGCGATTTCTTCCCTTGTTGCCAAAATCAAATAGAGGAGGAAAGATAAAGCGACTGATTTAAATGACAAGGTTGTATTGATCAAACTGATATGCCCAAAAATCAGGACTAAAGAAAAATGGAGACCAGCAATGAGCAGCCCGATCAAAAAACCGATGATTATTTTGTTTAAGGTCGCCTTACCCGGAAGGACGCCAAGTTGCCCTAATGATAACTTCTCCCATTTCGCAAACGGAATGGAGAGAAGAAATGATGCCACAGCGGCAAAGGTGCCAAGTGAAAGGTCTGCCCAGGTTTTTTTCCAGTTTTTCAATAACGCAGAACCCGTAACCAATATGAGTGCACATAACATGCAAAAAAGCAGGACCCGCAATAATGTATTTATTCGGACAGCGGCGATCTTGTTATAGCCCGCTCGTTTCATGAGGCAAGATTCCCGGTTTCTTTTTTTGTCTTTTGCAGCGTACTCGATTTCCAGATAAAGAACATCATGATAGCGGTAATGCCAAGATATGGCAGCAGCACATGTAAAGGGTGATAATGCCGGCCATCCTGTATAAGGGTAAAAAGCATAGTCTTGCCTTCCTCCGGCGAGCGGGGAACAAGCGCCTGGGCCAGGTTCCAGCCGAAATGCAAGCCAATCGACAATATCAATTTGCCTGTCCTGAGATAACAAAGCCCGTAAAGTATCGATCCCATACCTGTGGTAAGCCAGGTCATGAAGAACTGCTGCCCGGTTATGGCGGTATTCAGTTTCAGGTGCATGACAGCGAATGGCAGGGTGACCGCCAGTTGAGCTACCCATGGCCCATACCAGGTCAATAAACGTTGAAAGGGATAACCCCGGTAGGTGAATTCCTGCGCAAAGGACGACCAGAGATGAATAAAAATCAGGATCAGCAAAAATACAGGATCAGCATGGCCGGTAAATATCAGCCGGCTACCATTAAACCAAATGGTAAGTCCGGCGCTTGTCAATAATGCCAACAGGCCGATAAGCAGCCCGATGAAGAAATTTTTCCCATCGGTAGCACAGGCAGGCATAAAGTCCAGGCTGGTTAACGGTTTACCTTCAGCTTTGAGGAACAAAAAGCTCAATAACAACGCGATCCCGAAATAAAAGAAGATACTGTCGAGCACGGGAACGACTCCGGCGATATAGGCGCCTATAATAATAACAGTAAAATAAACGCCTACCCTTAGCCAAACGGGCAGCTGGTTAATCAATTTTTTCCTTTCCATTTTTCATCCTGTTTGTTCACAAAAAGACATTATTCACGTGAAGCCGAAAAATAAAATCGACGAACCCATGGGAACTGGCAACCAAACGGCCCGAACTACCGATAGTGTTGATGCCGGCCATTCCGGCGATGTCCGGTTGTCTGCTAGGCGCCGCCCGTTGGAAGTATAGGTGGCTTCGTCGAATAAAATTGAACAGGTGTCAGATTGTTCTTCCATTTGTAGCATGATCGTTATCAAAGATTTGACCTATGGCTATCATTCCCGGGACACGCTCTTCCAGGAATTGAACCTGACGCTGCCGCCAGGGAGGGTTTATGGTTTACTGGGTAAGAACGGCGCAGGTAAATCCAGCCTGATTAAAAATATGGCCGGGCTGGTCTTCCCCCAGAAGGGAAGCTGCACGATTAATGGCCTGGAGGCCCGGCATCGCCGGCCTGAGTTTTTAGCCCAATTGTACTTTATTCCCGAAGAGTGTGAGCTTCCGCCTGTCACTATTCCCGTTTTTCTGCGGATTTACAGCGTATTTTACCGGTGCTTTGACGAGACCAGCTTTTATGAATACCTGCGAATTTTCAATGTGCCGGAAAAATGCCAGCTGCATAAACTCTCTTTTGGTCAAAAGAAAAAGATCCATATCGCTTTCGCTTTGGCTGCCAATACCGATGTCCTGATCATGGACGAACCTACCAACGGACTGGATATCCCCTCAAAGACTGAATTCAGGGAAATCATTGCCAGGACAAGACGGTATGATAAAATTACGATCATGTCTACCCACCAGGTCAAAGACCTGGATGGCCTGATAGACAGCGTTATCATTATTGACCAGGGCCGGGTATTACTTGCCGCGGATAAAGAAGAGATCGGGCAAAAGCTTTCTTTCAGTGCGAAGCGGGCTGGCGACGATACCATCATATATGGCATTGATGCACCAGGAGGCCGCATGACAGTCAGCAGGAACACCGGAGCAGAGACATCCACGCTCGATCTGGAATTGCTTTTTAACGCGGCCATTTATAACCCATCGGGCATCCGGGCTGTTTTTCAAACCCAATAAAATGGACATGAACTATATTAAAAAAATGATCGCCCTGAACCGGCGCCAGTATTTAGAGCACCGGCAGTTTTATGGCTTATTGGCATTGGCTATCGCAAGCCTCCTGTTTCTGCTCTTTTTTATTACCTGGCATTGGCGGGAGAGTTTTTCCGGCGGTGTGGGTAACGGCATTTTCCTGATCGGGTTGTTTGGTGGGGGCGCCGCATTTTCTGCATGCTTATATCAGGAGCTCCGCCATCCGGCAAAAACGATCTGGCTGCTGGGCATTATTGCATCAGCCGGCCAAAAGATCATGCTATGGATCATTTACGCGGTTTTTCTCTACGGCCTCGGTTACACTGTCATATTTTATCTCATCGAAGCGCTGTTTTTCAGCATGGCAAGCGGCTCTCAGTCTGCCACGATGAAAGCAAATGTGTTCAGCAATGGCTTCTATAGCTTTTACCTGGTCTTTGTCAATTTCCAGTTATGGCTGCTGGTCGGCAGCCTGGCTTTCCGGAAAGGCGCACTCATCAAAACGCTTTTATTAATGGTGCTGTATTTTATCATCGCTGCCACGGGTAACGTCGTACTGATGAAAGCGATGACCGGCGAAAATAGCATTACCAGCAGTTTGCCGTTTAATTATTTCCAGTTCATTCATGACGGCGAAAATATTTATGTCTATCTGCCGGCAAGCATCCAGGCACTGATCAATGTCAGCTATAATTTTTTGCTGCCGCTGTTTTTAAGCTATATCGCCTACCTCAAGTTTACGGAAAAAGAAATCTAACCTTATGATGATCAAAAAAAGCAACCTGTTATTAGTGACTTTCGCTGTTTTCTTTGTGGCAGCCCTTTTCACTGCTGATCGCGAACTGGCCATCCAATACCGCCGGATTGACCTGAAGGATCCTTTTAAGAATTTCGGAATGGTACCGGTCCGGCCGTACAAGGTTTTGAATATCAGCGGGGGCAATTCCTATACGGTCAGGATCGTGCAGGGAACTGCATATACCATTCGGTTGATGAATTCCAGGAAACAATTTTTCAGGATGGAACAGCACCAGGATACGTTGGCCATTAATTTTACAGTTTCCAACCAGCAATACCAGTTGCCGGAACAATGCACCACCGGACTGATACTTACTGTTCCCGCACTGGCAATGATCAATACTTCCGGTATTAATTGTGAACTGAGCGGATTGAAGCAGGGTTCACTTTTCATCACGCAGGAGCATGAGGCTATCCTGAGAATGAAAGATCTCAGGCTCGGCAGCCTGGTCATCAACGGCAGACATTCATCCACCGTAACTTTCAGGGATAGCAATCTGACAGACACTTTGCGCCTCACACTGGACGAAGGCAGTTCTGTGGATCTGGGACCGCTCAAAACCCGGAGCATCTTAACCAAACTAAAAGGAAATGCCCGGCTGGTCATCACCGCTGCCAATTTAAATAACTTCGTTAAATGACAAGATGGCCATCCCCCGAACTTTGTACCTGATTCAGAGCTGTAATCGTTGAAACAGTTCTTCCCGGTTGCTTGCCCCAATGGGAACCTCGGCATTTTCCAGTTCGATGACATTACCTTTGATCGCCCGGATCGCTTTTAGATTGACGATATATGACCGGTGCACGCGGAGAAACTGCTTGAGGGGAAGCAGATCTTCGAATAACTTCAGGTGCATGCCTGCGAGCAATCTTGTTTCCTTTAAATAAACCGAACTGAAATCTCTTTCCGCCTGTATATATAAAATTTGGTCATGCTCCACACGTACCAGCCTGTTATCCTGGCGGATGAACAGGTAACCCGGCTGATGTTCTGTTTCTGGTACCTGAATCTGTTTGATAGCCATTCTTTCGCTTACTTTTTGCACGGCCTGGTAAAAACGTTCAAAAGTGATCGGCTTTAAGAGGTAATCAACAGAATTGAGCTCAAATCCTTCCACCGCATAGCTGGAATAAGCTGTAGTAAAAACCACCAGCGGTGGCTTACGCAGCGAGCGCATGAATTCTGTACCGGTAATGACCGGCATCTGGATGTCCAGAAAAATAAGGTCGACCTGCTGCCCGTAAAGCCCTTCATAGGCTTCGGTGGCGTTGCGGCAGCTTTTAACGAGTTCCAATTCGGGAACGCGCTGGATATAAGTTTGCAGGATATCCCGTGCGATCGGCTCATCATCAACGATCATGCAATTGATCTTTTTCATAGGCTCACGCATAAATTCACCAAATAATTATTTCCGTTGTTGCTGATTTCGTAACGATAGCGACTGGGATAATATAATCCGAGCCGCTTCCGCATATTGACCAGGCCAATACCGCCGGACGGACCATTCGGCCTGGCGGGGTCAACGCTATTCTCTATTTTAAAATCAATCGAATCAGGAGTGACAGTTAATGCAATATCGATAAAAGCGCCCGGTTCGTCCGGCGTGAATTTAAACGCGTTTTCGATCAGCGGAATAAGCAGTAAAGGGGCAATTCCAATGTCGGCCAAAATGGTTGTCGGGTTAAACGTCACCCTTGTGAAATTCAACCTTACTTTTTCCAGTTCAATATAATCGGTCATCAGCTTTACTTCTTTGCTGATCGGCATCGTGTCCGCGTCGGATTCATAAAGCATATAACGCAACAATTCAGACAGGCGGGACACCAGACCCGCAGACCGTTCCGTATCGCCGGCGATGATCAGCCCGTAAATATTATTCATGGAATTAAATAAAAAATGCGGGTTTAGCTGCGCTCTGAGAAAGTTAAGTTCCAGTTCGAGCTTTTGTTTCGCCAGGGTTACGCTCCTCATATTGCTGCGGTAGGCGTTAAGAGCGGTCTTAATACTGATCGGAATAGTTAAGGTGAGCAGCAGAAAAAATGGGGTACCAAAAGTGACCAGGCGAACGAGAACGATATTGCTCAAATCGGATTTTATAAGCTGGAAGTAGCCGGGTTCCGTCTTAGCTAACCTTGCCATACAAGGTGCGCAACTGCTGATCAGAAATTTCTCGGCGATAGCATCAGAGATCGTATAAACCACCAAAAGTAACAAGATCAGCAATACACCCTTAACATATTTATGGCTGACGAGATATTTTGGCCAGAGGTAGTAAACGAGGGTATAATAAAACAGGACAATAACGCCGGTGCTACAGGTGTTGAGTAAAAGCATACTGCTTATAGGAAAACCGCCGTATACGTTAAAAGAGATATTTGTGAGATAAAAGCGCAACCCGAGCAGCAGCAGCCAGAACAGACCATGCTGCAACCAGCGCAAGGCTTTGCCGGGGTTAAGAAAAAAACCGGATTGAAACATTGGCATAGCTAAAGTTGCTTTTTTTAAGCGGTCTTATCAATATAAAACGACCAACGCGAAAAAAAAGCAGACAAACAGGATTCTTTTTCCAACCACAATACCTAAACTACATATTCTGGTGCCGTTGATCAAAGAGTTCCGCAAAAAGAGTTCAGAACGCTCCGTTACACTCATGACCAAGTTATCTTTCTGAATGAGATATTTGAAATTTGATATTCATCAACACAGCTTTTTAATCTTACAGGCACGGAACAGCACGGTCATGCATGCTGGAATGTCGACTATGCATTATAATCTGCGTATTTACTGTTTTTTTTCTATTGAAATAACCATTTTAATTACCCCTTTTTGCCAATTTGATTTACATCTATAGATAGTTGATTAATGCCAGTGGGGATCATTTTTAAATTGGCCAACAGGGAGCAGACTTAGTGGTTTATCCACATAATGATAGTTTTAAGATAATTGAACAGAGTATAAAATTTCAGCTCAAAGTAATAGTAGGGGCTTATTTGTTTCCGGCTGTTGGGGGGCTGCCGCGTAAGATTTATCAGCCTCTCCTTTAACAGAACAGGATAAAGGCGCAGTAAAAACCGCTTCGCTCATTTGCTCCATTACATTCCGTTCATTCCCTCAGCCATTTTTACTGCTTTTGGCAAAAGCCTGCTTGCCGGATCCCCAATCATGGCCAGGTATCCCCGATCCGGCAGGCAGGCATTTACATTTTTCATAAAGACATCCTTACAGGAAGACCTTCATTTTTTCAAAAGAAGGAAAAAAAGGCAGCCAAGTTGTGCCTTTAGAGCGGCGATTGCTGAACAACAGCAAAAAGCTTCCGGCATAATGGCGCCTGTTATTTTTTTTGGCGCGCCACCCTGCGGGACTTATTCCTTTTCCTTTTTGCCTATGCCAGGCACCTTGTATTGCTTTCTTTTTTTCCTTTTTCTTTTGAAAAAAAGCTTTTAAGGGAAAGGGTTAAAAGAGAAAAGAATAAACAGATTTTTTAACACTTAAT
>Ga0105239_10000528_pt1 | contig 55243 bp, 47 predicted proteins | sample KBSC44metaG_FD_92761 | JGI IMG/M metagenome (GOLD analysis project Ga0105239, IMG submission 92761) | Corn rhizosphere microbial communities from Kellogg Biological Station, Michigan, USA - KBS C4-4 metaG | ecosystem: Host-associated > Plants > Roots > Rhizosphere > Soil | place: Michigan, USA...
TGAAACCCGCGAATGTTTCACATGAAGAAGCAGCCGCAGCTACACTCGCAGCTTTAACTGCTTATCAGGCTGTTGCCCATCAGTATAAAATAAAAGCGGGTGATACCGTACTCATTCATGCTGCATCCGGTGGGGTAGGGCACTACGCCGTACAACTCGCTAAACATATGGGCGCATATGTTATCGGCACTTCTTCTGCTAAGAATAAAGACTTTGTATTGAGCCTGGGTGCCGATGAACATATCGATTATCACACCAATCAGTTGGAAACGCACGAAAAGAACATTGACTTTGCACTCGATGCCATTGGAGGCGACAATGTAGATCGCTCCCTGCCAATCATAAAATCCGGCGGCACCTTGATCGTTTTACCGTCAGCAGCAAGCGGAGGAGTAGCTGAAAAGTCCAAACCATTAGGTATAAATGGCTTTTTCTTCATGGTGCAGTCCAGCGGCGCTGATATGAAAGTAATTGCCGATTACCTGCAACACGGTATTATAAAATCCCATGTATCAAAAACCTTCGCTTTTGAAAACATGGCAGAAGCCCATTCATATGTAGAAACCGGCAGAACCATCGGTAAAGTCGTAGTAGTTGTGTAACCGTTATAAAGCCTGGAGCCACGCCCTGAAGGGGCGACACCTCAATAGCTCCTGGGAACCCGTCAAAATAAAAAAGCACCTGCCAAACATCCCGGCAGGTGCTCTCTTTATATTAAAATTTCATCTAATTATCTTCCATTCGCCCGCAACACCGTAATCTCTTTCTGCACTTTGTCATCATATGTTTTTTTAACAATATAATGCCATTGCTTATCCGACACATCTACAAAAAAGATATCGCCTAATTTATGAGCGGCCACCGCATCCTGAAATTCCTTCGGGAACGTCAGCTCTCCAAAAAACCAGTCCGTATCACCATGTGTTGTATTGCCATCCATTGTATATTGGTCAGAAAGCTGGGTGAAAGAAGCGCCGGCATTGGCCTTTTGAACGATTATTTTTTTCAGACTGTCCACTTCTGAGTTAGACAGTGACCCTCCATCAAGGAAGATATAATTGGCGCGATAAGCGACCGATTCTTTGGCATCGATAACCTTGTAAGTAACATATCCAACCGAAAAAACATCACCCTGCTTTTGCCTTAATAAGCGTTTTTCGATAAGGCTTGAATCTCTTCCTAACTGCAGGTGAAGAATGGCCGGCTTTAGCTCAGGATGGGCCTCCACATACTTTTGAGCCTCATCTGCCGTGTTGATCCTTTTAAACTGGTCCGTAACTGTTTCATCTTTTTTCTGTGCGAAAGTTGTAATAGAAGCAAGTAGAAATAAGAAAACGAAGCTATTTTTCATCTGTATATTTTTTATTTTATTCTGGTCAGATGGATGTTACCATGGCGAAATTTTCAATGCCCATGTGTTATAATGAAAATTTTGTCCTGGACGACTCATACTGTTATTCTATGCTTTCCTTTAAAACTTATTGATTTTCCGGCTATAAATACCGCAACCCAAGTGTTTGAAAGTACTATTTTTTCATAATATTTACGCAAACAGGTAAGGGGTGGCGTGAAATAAATTGTTAATTATTTACCCATACAATTTCTGCATTAACTGTTTACCCCTGGGTTATATCTCTGTGATACCTTCTTAAGGTCTTGTTCGGAGATAAAGCGCACTTTTCTGCTGAAAGTGCGCTTTATCTCCGAACAATGTATAACGAATGTCTAACTAAAGTATAGCCAAAAGACAATTTATTGGGTAGAAAGGTTGTACAACCTCGCCCCTCTTTATAACAAAAGATGTTCCGTTTCTAACCGAACGACGGTATTGCCGGTATATGAATCCCTCTTTCCGGATTCAACCACTTTGTCCGGAATCGGACATTTTTTCGAACAAATATTCCTATATCCTGCTGATTTTAAATCATTTGCGTTTGGCATTCGTATTGGAACCTTTTGGTCCTAAATTGACTGCATGGATAGGATCATAGAAGAGGAAGTGGCTGCCACACGAAGGAAAAAACTACTGCTGATAACGGTACTCATTATAGTTTTTTTAACTACAGCAGGCTGGCTGCTGCGATCATTTTTAAGTGCCGATATCAAAAAGTCTTCTCTTACTACCGCCATTGTCGAAAAGGGCAATGTCGAAAATACCATTACTGCATCCGGAATTGTACTTCCCGAATTTGAAGAAATAGTTACCAGCCCGGTTAATGCCTCCATACAAAAAGTTTTGCTCGACGCCGGCAGCCCCGTAAAAGCCGGAGAGTCGGTTTTAGTGCTTGATAAAACAGCCACCCAACTCGCCTCCCAAACCCTCAAATTTCAGTTGGAATCAAAACGCAACAATATTCAGAAACTAAAGCTCGAACTCGATAAAAGCTTTTACGACCTGAAATCCAATAACGACATCAAACAGTTACAGATAAACAGCCTGCAGGCCGCTGTTGAAAATGCCAAAAGATTATACAAGGCGGGTGGAGGTACCAGAGAAGATATCGAACAGGCAGAATTGAATTTAAAGGTAGCGCAGCTCGAGAAAAAACAACTCGAAAATGAAATTACCAATAAGCAGCAAACCATGAAAATGGAAATACGCGAATCAGAGATCGCCGCTCAAATTCAGGAAAACGACCTCCGTGATCTCGAACGCAAACTGCAACTCGCCAGTATTGTCGCCACCCGTTCAGGCGTAGTTACCTGGGTAAACAAAAATATTGGTGCTGCTATTAAAGAGGGAGAACCCCTGGCGCATATTGCCGATCTCGCCAGCTTTAAAGTTACAGGTAGTATTGCCGACAGCTATATCGACGAGCTTCACAACGGCCTTACCGCTATCGTCCGCATCAATGAAAATCAGTTGCGTGGAATAGTTACCAATGTGTATCCCTCGGTGCAGGACGGTATCCTATCTTTCGACATCACCTTGAACGAACATAACAATAAATGGCTTCGCCCCAATATGAAGGTAGATGTATATCTCGTAACAGCCATGCACAATAATGTATTAAGAGTAGCCAACGGTCCCGCTTTCAAAGGCGCCGATGTACAGGACATTTTTGTAGTCAATAATGGAAAAGGTGAACGAAGAACAGTACATATCGGTCTGTCGAATTTCGATTATGTAGAGTTGAAAGACAATGTAAAACCCGGCGATGTCATCATTACCTCAGATATGAGCGAATACAAAAACGTAAAGGAAATTACCATTAATAATTAATTGTACAGAGTACTCAGATGAATCCAAAACTGTTGCCCATTCTTATTTTTACCTGTATGTTCTTTTATAAAGGATATAGTCAAACGATCACTGATACCATCACCCTTTCTTTGTCAGAAATAGTTTCTATGGCAAAGGAAAAATCCATTGCCTCAAAACAGGCAGCAACAGTAAAAGAAACAAAATACTGGGTATGGCGCACTTTCCGCTCCAATTACCAGCCGCAGTTATCACTCAATGGTACATTGCCTGCTTATAGTAAAACCTTCACACAGGTATTGCAGCCTGATGGAAGTATCTTGTTCCAGCCCATTCATAACAATAATTCTGATCTCAATCTTTCTTTCAGTCAAAGTATTGCAGCAACAGGTGGAACTGTATTCGGCACCACCCAGCTCCAACGATTTGATGATTTCGACCGGCATCACACTTTATACAACGGTGTACCGTATGCTATAGGATACAGCCAGCCCTTATGGCAATTCAATACCCTGAAGTGGGATAAAAAAATAGAACCACTTAAATTCAATGAAAGCCGACAGGCTTATATCGAATCACTCGAACAGGTTGCCATTACGGCAAGCGGTTATTTTTTCGATCTGCTGCTCGCACAGGTAAATTTACAGATAGCAGAAACCAACCTCTCCAATACACAAAAGATCCAGGCCATCGCTAATGAAAAACTCGAGTTGGGTAAAATAGCCAGAAATGAAATACTGCAACTGGAACTCGAACAGCTCAAAGCACAAAAAGCTGTCGGCATCGCCCGTCGGGATATGGAGATTGCTACTTTAAACCTGCGTTCATTTACCGGCCTCACCGGTCAGGAGAATATAAAACTGAAGTTACCCGGCTCAGTTATACAAATGAATGTAACCACCGAAAAGGTATTGGCAGAAGCGTATGCAAACCGGTCAGACGCCATTGCTTTTGTAAGACGTATTGCAGAAGCAAAAAGAGATGTGGCCAAAGCAAAAGGCGATAACGGTTTAAATGCTACATTAACTGCCAGATTGGGCTATTCAAAAAGCGCCGCAGAATTATCGAAAGTATATAATGCGCCGCAGGACCAGCAACTCGTTCAACTTGATTTTACCATTCCCATACTCGATTGGGGCAGGTCTAAATCAAGAACAAAAACGGCAGAAGCCAACCAGCAGTTCACCCGGTATGCTGTTGAGCAGGATAAACAGATCTTTACCCAGCAGATCGTAACACAGGTAACATTGTTTCAGATGATGCACGATCAGCTGGTACTCACGGCCCGTGCTGATAGCATCGCCACTGAAAAATACCAGATAGCAAAAGACCGGTACGTGTTGGGCAATTTAGGTATTACAGACCTTAGCATTGCCTTTCAGGAAAAGGATCAGGCCAAACGTGACTACATCGCCGCTCTTCGTGATTTCTGGGGATCATACTATCAGTTACGCTATCTGTCCTTATATGATTTTGAAAACAATCAAAAGATCGTCTATAAATAAACAGAGAGCCCATCCCCTCCTTGGAGGGGGCTTAGGGTGTAAAACATAAACAATGATCAACAGGGGTGGGTCTGAAAATCGTGAAGTAAAAAAATAATTTGCGAATAACTAACATTAAAACGCTCGTAATAACACCAATCCATGATACACTTAAACAACATCGGCAAAGTCTACCGCACCGACACTGTAGAAACCATGGCCCTCAACGACATTAGCCTCAATGTCGCAAAAGGCGAGTTTCTATCCATAATGGGGCCCTCCGGCTGCGGCAAAAGCACTCTCTTAAATATTATCGGTCTGCTCGATAGCCCTACAAAAGGAGAAGTGAAAATCGCCGAACACAAAACAGACCATTTATCAGATAAGCAGCTCGCCCGCTTTAGAAATAAAAAGCTCGGCTTTATTTTTCAGAGCTATCATCTCATCAATGACCTTAGAGTACTCGATAATGTAGAAGTGCCATTGCTCTACAGACAATGTACAGCCGCGGAAAGAAAAAAACTCGCACTCACCGCATTGGAAAAAGTAGGACTTGGCAACAGGGTAAAACATTTTCCAACACAGTTATCCGGCGGACAAAAACAACGCGTTGCCATTGCCCGCGCCATCGTAGGCATGCCCGACATCATCCTTGCCGATGAACCCACCGGTAACCTCGATAGCGCCATGGGTAATGAGGTTATGGAAATTCTGATCCATTTAAATAAAACAGCCGGTACCACCATTGTAATGGTTACCCACGACGAAAACATGGCCCGCAAAACCCACAGGCTCGTTCGCCTGTTCGATGGCTCACAGGTACAATAGTTGTTTCACAGATGAGTCTCCGCGCGTAGTGTTTCATCATACGGAAAGTTTATCGCGGCACTCGTCGGGAAAATCGAAAGTGATTGAACGCACAAACAACACATCATGCTTAAAAACTATTTTAAAATTGCGGTCGCAGTTTTACGAAGAAAGAAATTCTTTACGTTCATCAGTTTATTTGGCATCAGCATTACATTAACCATCCTTATGGTGCTGACTGCCTTTATAGATAAAGTGATCAACGATAATTACCCCGATAGAAAAAGGGATCGCTCATTATATATTAATTCCATAGAAGAAACAGGAGAACATGCCAGGAATGGCGGCGCACTATCGTTTTATTTTTTAAACCATTATGCAGGCAGTTTGAAAACACCTGTTAAGATAGCCATCCATTCAGGCAGTAATGCTACAAATACATATATAAATAATAAAAAAATCGACCTCAGGTATAAATACACCAACGCCGCTTTTTGGGAGGTGGCAGAGTATGATTTTACCGAGGGAAAACCATTTACGCAACGGCAGATAGAAAACAGTGAACATGTCGCTGTAATATCAGAAGATTTAAAAAAAGAATATTTTGGCGATATGCCCTCTGTAGTGGGAAAATATATTGAAGTGGATAACGTGCAATACAGGGTATGCGGAGTAGTAAAAAGTGTTCCTATAACTAATTATGTTTTTTATGGTGATATATACCTGCCCTATACCGTTTCAAAAACAGATTATAATGGAAAAGAGTATCGTGGAGACTATTTAGGGATCTTGCTGGCTGCCTCCAAATCAGACGTACCCAAAATGCGTAAAGAATTTGAACAGATGGTTCCTCGCATACCCATGAGTAGTAAAGATTATGATAAAATCCACACCTATGCAGATACTTATTTTACTGCTTTTGTGCGAACGGGGAATGAAGAAGCCTCCGGGGTTACCATAGCAATGACAGCAATTGGTGTGTTTACTTTCCTGGTAATGTTGTTACCAACACTCAACCTGGTTAATATTAATATTACCCGTATCATGGAACGCTCGTCAGAGATCGGCGTACGTAAAGCATTTGGTGCAGCTTCGGGAACACTCGTGTATCAGTTCCTTGTAGAAAACCTGATTCTTACCCTGTTAGGGGGGCTCATTGGTACGATATTATCATTTGTAATCATCCAGGTATTCAATAGCATTCAACCCATTCCCAATTTAATATTATCCTTAAATTTTACAGTATTGGGTATGGCCCTGTTAATCTGTTTGATTTTTGGCCTGCTATCCGGTGTATACCCGGCGTGGCGTATGTCGAGGCTAAATGTGGTTACTGCTTTAAAAGCGTCGTAGCCTATCTGTTCATTTTTAATCAAAAAGTATGTTTGCCCATTTATTTAAACTGATCTGGAATAAAAAAAAGCAGAATTTTTTATTAATGCTTGAGATCTTTATCTCCTTCCTGGTAATATTTGCTGTGTTTACCATGATCGTATATTATTACAGAAATTACAAAAAGCCATTGGGTTTTGATTATGAAAATGTTTGGGTGATTAAATACAACAATACCTTACAAACAAGTAACAACGATTCGCTTTCCCTGTTTTATGAAACGTTAAAGCAAACTATAAAGGCAATGCCACAGGTAAAAGATATAACTTTCACAAGCTATAATATCCCTATGTCACAAGCCTCTTCACAAAGCGGCTTTACCCATAACAATGAACAATTTATGGGAGTTAACTGGTACTTTGTTGATGACAACTATAAAAATGTTTTGGATATGAAAATGCTCGAAGGGCGATGGTTTAATAAACAGGATGTGGTTACAAAAAATCATCCGGTTGTTATCAATGAGTCTTTAAAAGAAAGGCTCTTTGGAAATAATCCGGCTACAGGCAAAATAATTGGCGATGCCAGGCAGCAGGATAAAATGCATGTAATTGGCGTAGTGGAAGATATTAAACAGTTTGGTGATTATGTTAATCCGGGAATTGCCGTCTTTCATAAGGCAGATACCAGTGCATTTCACTGGTTTGGCAGAATGTTGGTGAAAGTGTCACCAGATGCCGATGCTACATTTGAAAGCCATTTGTATAAAACAATTGCCAATTACATGCGAAATGCAAACATAGAAATTGAGCATATGGACAATAACCGAAAAGGGATCAATACTTTTTATTTAGTACCCGTAATCATACTTTTGGTAGTTGCCATTTTTTTAACCATTAACGTTACACTCGGTTTATTTGGCGTATTATGGTATAACATAAATAAAAGAAAAGCAGAGATTGGATTGCGCAGGGCTGTTGGCGCCTCCGGTAATTCTGTATCATGGCAGCTGGTTGCCGAAGCATTGGTGTTGGCTACATTTTCATTATTCGCCGGCAGCTTCCTTGCCGTGCAGTTTCCTTTATTAAGGATCTTTGATCTGCCGGCAACCATTTACATAACAGCATTAATCTTGGCCATCCTGTTCATTTATTTACTCGTATTGCTCTGTTCCCTCTACCCCGGCAAACAGGCCGCAGCGGTTTATCCCGCAGTTGCCTTGCATGAGGATTAGAGTAAGAACCAAAACATTGTATCTTTCAGTTTCAATATGATACTAATAATCGACGACGATATAGCAGTCCGCGCCTCCCTCCAGTTCCTTTTTGAACAGGAAGGTTATCCCGTTGCTGCTGCCGAATCACCAGCCGATGCATTAACTGTTCTAAAAGCACAATCCGTTTCCCTCATTATCCTTGACCTTAACTTTTCCATAGAAACTTCGGGTGAGGAAGGTATGCAGCTTCTGGCAACAATAAAAAAAGAATACCCTTCCATTCCCGTTATACTTATAACAGGATGGGCAACCATTGAGCTCGCCGTGCAGGGTATGAAAATGGGTGCTAACGACTTCGTCAATAAACCCTGGAATAATGAGTATTTGTTGCAAAGCATCAGCACTCTGTTAAACCTGCAGCGCCCAAAGGCCGAACATTTAGGCAGAAAGAAAATTGACAGCCTGTATAATTTCCAACATATCATAGGTGAAGATCCCGGTATGCTCAATATTCTTGAAACCATCGGGCGGGTAGCTCCAACCGACGCCTCTGTACTCATCATGGGCGAAAGCGGCACCGGTAAAGAGCTCATTGCAGAAGCTATTCATCAAAACAGCCTTCGCCATAACATGCCTTTCGTTAAGGTAAATCTCGGAGGTATTGCCACTTCACTCTTCGAAAGCGAAATGTTTGGCCATGTAAAAGGCGCATTCACCGATGCCCGCAGCGATCGCATGGGGCGTTTTGAAACGGCTAATAAGGGAACCATTTTTTTAGATGAAATTGGCGACCTCGATGCCGGCAGTCAGGTTAAGTTATTAAGGGTATTGCAGGACAGGACCTATGAAGTTCTCGGCAGCAGCCGCACAAAAACCGTAGACGTACGCGTTATCTGTGCTACCAATCGTAACCTCGATGAAATGGTAAGCAAAGTCAGCTTTCGCGAAGACCTCATGTACAGGATCAACCTCTTTACCCTTAAACTACCGTCGTTACGAGAAAGGCCCAAAGACATTCCCCTGCTCGTCGATTTCTTTGTTAGTAATCTCAAAGAAATATATAAACGGCCTTCCTTATCAGTAAGCCGCGAGGCCATGAAATGGATCATGCAATTACCTTTGCCCGGTAACATCAGGCAGTTAAAGAATCTGGTTGAACGAACCATACTCGTAAGTAAGAATGATCAGTTAAGTATTGAGGATTTTCGTTCGCAGCTCGAATTAACGCTTAATAAAAGAAGCAGTAACCGCCTGCCCGAAGTAGGCGAAATAACACTCGAAGAAATGGAAGTGCTCATGATCAGAAAAGCAATGGAATTTCACAGTAACAGAATCTCCAAAGCTGCACGATCATTAGGATTAACCCGAAGCGCTCTGTACCGGCGACTGGAAAAATATGGTATACCTTACGATGAAACTGCAGACTAAATACCTGTTGTTTGTTATTGTTGTGCACCTGGTAGCCCTGGTGCTGTCGTTTTTTATTTTTAGAAAAAGCGCCGTCTTTTTTATTATCTCCGAAGTCGTCATCCTTATTTCCATAGGCATATCATGGAAGCTATATAGTGAACTCATCAAGCCATTAAAACTGTTGGTTCAGGGAGTTGAGGCCATCAAAGCAAGAGACTTTAATGTGCGGTTTGCCGCTACCGGTAAATATGAAATGGACCAGTTAATTGATGTATATAATAAAATGATAGATGAGTTAAGAAAAGAACGAACTGCACAGGAGCAACAGCATCTGTTCCTTGAAAAATTAGTTGAAACGTCTCCTACCGGCATACTCATTCTTGATTACGACGAAATGGTGCAGCAGGTAAATCCAAAAGCATTGCAAATGCTGGCTATCGAAAAAAATGAGATCATCGGTCAGTCTGTGTATACATTCAGTCATCCCGTGATGCAGCAGATTGCTCTTATAAAGTCGGGAGAATCAAAAACCATTACCTGGAATGGCGTCAATACATTCAAACTACAGAAATCGCATTTCATTGACCGCGGCTTTCCACGTCATTTTATTATGATAGAAGAACTCACCACCGACATACTCGCTGCCGAAAAGAAGGCCTACGGACAGGTCATTCGTATGATGGCGCACGAAGTAAATAATACCATTGGTCCGGTTAATTCAATCCTTCAATCTATCTTAAAGTCGCAGGGATTAACAGAAGACACTAAAGATCAGCCCTTGCACAAAGCGCTTCAGGTAGCTGTTGATCGCAACTATAACCTCAACGTGTTCATGCGAAACTTTGCTGATGTGGTAAGATTGCCAAAGCCAGTACGCCAAAATATCGATTGCAACCACCTCGTTATGCAGGTTGCCCAACTCATGGAAATGAAGGCAGGAGAAAAGAAAATACAATTTCAATTCCAGATTCCCGAGGCCTCTTTTTTCATTCATGCCGATCAACAGCAAATGGAGCAGGTGCTCATAAATATCATAAAGAATGCCATCGAGGCAATAGAGGAGGAAGGGACCATCTTATTTATCATTAATGCTGCTACCAGACAATTGAGCATTATTGATTCAGGCTCCGGTATCTCCGACTCAATAGCAGATCAGTTATTCACTCCATTCTTTAGCACCAAAAAAGACGGACAAGGCGTTGGTCTCACCCTCATAAAAGAAATACTCCTCAACCACGGTTTCGAATTTTCCCTAAAAACAAAATCTCCCCACCAAACCGAATTTCAGATTCACTTCTAACAAACGAGTTTATGCCTCTTCATCAATGAAAAACGGCCAGGCTATCCCCTCCCTGGAGGGGGCTCAGGGTGTTGAACCTATTGCAAGACCAAAAGGGGTGGGTTTTGACAGGAGCATGTCGCCTAATCATCATTCGTCACCCCAAACTCCTCACTCATCACCCCATTTTTCCGCCACTGCCAATAAAAACCTTACTTTGTTTTAAAGAAGCAGGTTTACCATTGAAAGCCAAACCATCCATATCACTTTACTGGAAATGCCAGCTCATCGGCTGGACTATCGCCTCGTTATATTGGGGCTATGCAGCTTTCCGCACCACCATAAGTTTCAGCTATAAACTCGCCATCGTCGATTTTATATTGGATATAGCAGTTGGTATACTCCTTACACATGCCTACCGGAATTTTGCACTCAAAGCAAAATGGAACCAGTTAAAACTGAAGCCACTTGTATGGAGGATTACACCAGCGATTGTGGTACTCGCATTGCTATACATGGTCCTGATTATTGGAAAATTGTATTTGGTTCGCTTATGGCTCTTTCCCGACATCAGCATCAGCATTCCTTTCAAAGACTTTTTTTCTTCAAACTGGTTAACCGTTTTTATTACGGGCACAAGATTAATGAGCATTTGGGTACTCGCCTATCATCTGTATCACTATGCACATCGTGAAATAACTACTGCAAAAGAAAATGCCCGATTAATGGTTATTGCCAAAGAGGCGCAGTTAAGTAATCTTGCCGCACAACTCAATCCGCATTTCTTTTTTAATTCATTAAACAATATAAAGTTCCTCGTAACAGAAAACCCTCCTCAGGCCCGGCGAGCCATTGATCTCTTGTCAGACCTGCTGCGCAATTCATTATACACCAAAAGCGACAAACTGGTATTGGCAAAAGATGAGCTCAGTCTCGTAAAAGATTATCTCGAATTGGAAAAGCTTCGTTTTGAAGAGCGGCTACAGATAAATATTATTGCAGATGCAGCCATGGAAGAAACGTTTATCCCTCCCTTATGTATTCAAACCCTCGTTGAAAATGCAATAAAGCATGGTATAGAAAAAAGAAAGAACGGAGGCACGGTAGAAGTAAGGGCTCAAAAGAAAGAACAGTATATAGAAATAAATGTTCAAAATCCCGGTAAGCTCAATAACATCCATCAACCCGGACTGGGATTAAAGAACCTTGAAGAAAGATTGCATTTGCAATACAACGGAAAAGCAACATGCACTATAAAAGAATTGCCCGGTGAAAAAATTTCAGCAACCATCTTAATTCCCTCAGCATGAAAAAGATCACCGTTATTGTAATCGACGATGAGCGTTCTTCCCGGGAAGAATTAAAAGGGATGCTGAAGAACTATTCTGATTTTGAAGTGATCGGCGAAGCAGGAAATGCAGATGAAGCAAAAGAGCAGATCGAAGCCAAACATCCCGATTTACTCTTGCTCGATATTCAAATGCCCGAGAAAACAGGATTTGAATTGCTTGAATCATTGGATTGTGCGCCCGCTGTTTTATTTACTACGGCCTGGAATCAGTATGCCGTGCAGGCTTTTGAAATAAATGCGCTCGATTATCTCGTAAAACCTATCAGGGAAGAACGTTTTGCAAAAGCCATTGAAAAGGTAAGAAGCAACATAAATCCTAAACTGGCAGAAGCTCAGGCGCCTGCCGACAGGCAGATCTTTATAAAAGACGGAGAGCAATGTTATTTTATAAAATTAGGCGAAATATATCTTATTGAATCGCTCGACAATTATTCGAGATTATATTTCAGAGAGAAAAAACTCGTGCTCAAACGCTCCCTCCGACAATGGGAGCAGCTACTCGATGCAGATATATTTTTCAGAATCAGTAGAACGCAGATTATTAACACCAATCATATACAACAGATTCACAACGCACCCGGTGGCCGCCTTAACATAAGTCTGAAAACAGGTCAGTTACTTGAAGTATCAGGCCGGCAATCTATCAAATTCAAAAATCTAAACGGTATTTAACCCGGTATCATTTTACAAATAGTATAGCCATGAAAAAAAGATGCTGTCTTTTATTTACAGGCATTATTACCTGCATGATCTCCTGTGCCCAGCAATTATACTTTCCCCAACTGGCTGCTGCCGACAGCAGCCGGTTGGATCAGGTAATGCCGCTTTTGTCGCAAAAGGTAATGGCCGGTTATCACGAAGCAAATGAGGAAAATTATCTCGCCAATTTATTCAAACTGCAGATAGTTGCCGAAGATTATAAAGGGGCCAATGCAACCATCATTGCTTACAGAAAAGCAATCAAAACCCCTAACATGGTTTTGCCTCAACTGGCCGGTATTCAGTATCAATTGTACGACAGTGTAAAACAGGCAACAACAAACAATTTCGATAGCCTTTTTACTAACCTGTTACATAAACTATATGCCAATTGGGATGACAAAACTGCCTTTCTAATTTCCACCGCCTTTATATCAAGATACGGTGTAAATGCATTGCTCATTGAGCTTAATCAATCTCTTGCCAAACAAAAAGGAAAAGACAGCATCTCCGTAAACGACGCCTTAACTGTTTGTAAGAACTATTGCTTATACCGGGTTTACAAAAACATCGAACCACTGGCAGCTCCTTTCTTTGAACAGCACGATGTCAAAATATATATTACCGATAGTGTGCTTATTAAAACAAAACAGGGCGTCACGTTATCTGCCATCATTGTTCGCAAAAGAAGCATCACTATACCTCAGCCTGCTGCACTATTGTTCACTATTTATGCAGGACCTTTTAATTTGTATCAGGCAAAAGAGGCCGCCGCTTATGGATATGTAGGTGTAGTAGGTCTTACAAGAGGAAAAGGCGCCAGCCCCGATGAAATTGTTCCCTACGAACATGAGGTAGATGATGTAAATGCCGTCATCGACTGGATAACTCAACAACCCTGGAGCAACGGAAAAGTAGGTATGTATAGTGGAAGCTATAATGGATTTTCACAATGGGCTGCTACTAAACATTTGCATCCTGCTCTTAAAACAATAGTTCCTTATGTGGCTGCTATACCTGGTCAGGGTCTGCCAATGGAAAATAATGTATTTCTAAACGGCAACTATGGCTGGGCGTTCTATGTTACCGATAACAAGTATCTCGATGATAAAATATATAATGATCCACAACGATGGGATAATATGCAGAACAGATGGTATGCAAGTGGCGCAGCATATCGTAAAATTGACAGCATCGATGGCACGCCCAATAAATGGTTACAACGCTGGCTAAAACATCCCGCATTTGATGAATATTGGCAACATATGGTTCCTTATAAGCAGGACTATGCACACATCAATATTCCCGTACTTACCATTACAGGTTATTATGACGACGGACAAATTTCAGCACTCCAGTATTTAAAGGAACATTACAAGTATAACAAAAATGCTAACCACTACCTCATCATCGGTCCATATGATCATTTTGGAGCGCAGCGAGGCGGCACACCGGAATTGCGGGGTTATACCGTTGACCCTGTAGCGCTCATCAGTACCAGAGACATAACTTTTCAATGGCTTGATTATATTTTAAAGAATGGTCCCAAACCTGCCATTATACAGGATAAGATCAATTATGAAGTTATGGGCAGTAATACATGGCAGCATGCCGCATCACTTGAAAAAATGCACAACAGCTTTCTTACTTTATATCTGTCTGATGCAAGATCAGGCGACCACTATCTATTGTCTGAGAAGAAACCTGATCATACCGGGTTCCTTCCACAGGATGTAGATCTTGCAGACAGGACCACTTCTAACAACAATTATTATCCTGATCCTATTCTTTTCGATAGCCTTGATGCGGCCCACGGGCTGGTATTTACAAGCGAACCATTTAACGAATCCATCTCTTTTAATGGCACATTTGAAGGCCAACTAAGAGCAGCCATTAATAAAAAAGATATGGACATTGGTATTACACTCTATGAACTAATGCCCGATGGCAGATATTTTCATTTAGCATATTTCCTCGGAAGGGCAAGCTATGCAAAAGACATGGCGAAACGGGAATTACTACGTCCCGGTGTTATAGAAACAATTCCTTTTGAAAGAAGTCGTATGGTAAGTCGTCAGCTAAATAAGGGAAGCAGACTGATCGTTGTATTGAATATCAATAAGAATCCTTTTGCTCAAATTAACTATGGCACCGGTAAAGATGTAAGCGACGAAACAATTCTCGACGCCAAAGAACCTTTACATATCAAATGGTACAATGACAGTTTTATAAAGATACCGGTAGTTAAATAATAAAGGCAAACGTCTTTAGATAAAAATCCAAATTATTGGGAATTCCGGTTTATTGGGAATGAACATAAATATAACAGGAACATGTAAATGATATAAATCAATATTTTTATTATTTTAAAGTTTAATTGTGTACGTTAGTACTTTGTAGGAATATTAATTCATAACCTATGACTGCAATTAAACTACATGAAATTTTGACAAAAGGGGAGGGCATTGATGTTGAATTTAAAACTTCTCATTTTGAATTGAATAAAAATGTTTTTGAAACAATATGCGGCTTTCTTAATAGGGATGGAGGTCATCTGCTGTTAGGAGTTAAGGATAATGGCACAGTAGAAGGCGTTATGGAAGCGTGTGTGCAGGAAATTGTTAATAATATTGTAACCAGTGCCAACAATCACTTTAAATTGAGCCCGCCGTTTTATTTGTCACCGAAGGTAATAGAGTACGAGGGGAAAAAGGTGATTTACGTGTATGTTCCTGAAAGCTCCCAGGTGCACAGCACAAATGGAAAAATCTTCGACAGAAACCAGGATGGCGATTTCGACGTAACCCGAAACACTAATCAGGTAACACAACTTTATTTACGAAAGCAGACAACCTATACAGAGAACAGAGTTTTTCCCTTTGTTGAGCTGGCTGATTTTAAGCCTGAGTTATTTAAACGAATCAGGGTTCTTGCACAACGGGAACGTGAGGGGCATCCATGGACTGAAATGAACGATGAAGAATTGCTTCGCTCGTCCGGTTTTTACAAGACAGATCCGTTTACTGGTAAACCGGGATATACCTTGGCCGGAATACTTTTATTAGGAAAAGACCTTACAATATTAGATGCGCTTCCCCATCATAAAACAGATGCCATTCTTCGAAAAGAAAACCTTGACCGTTACGATGATCGCGATGATATTCGAATAAATCTTATCGAAAGCTACGATCGGTTAATGGCATTTGTTGCCAAACACCTATCCGATAAATTTTATCAGGAAAAAGAAGACCGTATAAGTTTACGCGACAGATTATTCAGAGAAGTAGTAAGTAATTTGCTTATTCATCGTGAGTTTAGCAATGGCTTTCCCGCCAAATTTATTATTCAGAAAGAGCAGGTTTATACCGAAAACTGGAGTCTGCCACGTGGAGGTGGCGACATTGACCCCGCTAATTTTTCTCCCTTCCCAAAGAATCCATTAATAGCGCGCTTTTTTAGAGAAATCGGAAGGGTGGATGAGTTGGGTTCAGGCGTTAAGAATGTTTTTAAGTATACCAGTATCTATAGTTCTGGCGCAGAGCCGAAACTGATTGAGGGTGACGTATTTAAAGCCATCATTCCTTTAAATGCCGAACAAGCAGTAAAGCTTAATCAGATAGAATGGGATATCATAAAAACCAAATTTGAAGAAAAGTTGGGGGAAAGATTGGGGGAAAAGTTGGGGGAAAGGTTGGGGGAAAAGTTGGGGGAAAACGAACAAAAAATCCTCGAAATTTTATGGAATGGTCCAAATACAAACATTCCTGAAATGGCTAAAATTTTAGGAATTAGTATTACTGCTGTCGAGAACAACATTAGAAAGCTACGGCAAAAGCAATTATTGGAACGTGTTGGTCCGGCAAAAGGGGGATATTGGAAAATAAATCTCGACAATTAACTGGTTAGCCTTTTAGGCTAAAAAGAAGTTCGTAGAAAAGATACGGGTAATTAAACGACAAAAGCCAACCCCCTTTCGGAAGTTGGCCGTTTGCCTGATGGACCAAATTGACTTGTTGGTTGAACCTTTTCAGTCTTTGTATTTATTTACCCTTATTAACCACTATTAACCTTCTCTATGGATACATGATAAGTCTGTGTGTATCGTTATGTTTACTCACGCAAAAGTAACAGCCATTCAAGGGAATCAAAGTGCTGTTACCCTATCGGCAGATCAACAAGGATTACCGGCATATCTGGTTGTTTTAACGGTGAATGTCGTTTTTGTCTTTATCCTCGACCTATATTCAAGATACTTTGGAACATTCACCAGCAGCACACCCATTAAAATAATAAACAAGGCAACAATTTGAATAGGCAGGATCTGTTCATCGGCAAAAAGCCATCCCAGTAAAGTTGCAACAAGAGGATTCACATAGGCATATGTACTTACAACTACAGGAGGCTGTGTTTTTATAAGCGACATATACGCCAGAAAAGTGATCATCGAGCTTATTATAGAAAGAAATAATAAGGCCACTACGGCATTTGTCGTTATCGCGCTCACATGAGTATGGGCCATTTCGCCACTCATGATACTAATGAGCACACAAAATACACCGGCGCTTAAAAACTGGATAGACGTATTAGCGTACACTGATGCCTTAATAGGTTTATATTTCAAATACAAAGAACCTGCTACCCACGAAAAGCTGCCAACAATCATAACCACTATACTCACCAATTGCATTTCTTCTGAACCGCTGCCTGCTCTTCCTTTTTTAAAGCTCATTAACAGTGCTACACCCGATAGTCCCAGCATCAAACCTGTGATGATCCATTTGCTGGAGAAGTATAGTTTCCATTGTTTTTTATCGAGAATAATAAACCAGAAAGGCGTAGTAATAATTATAGAAGCGAGGCTCGACGATATAAATTGTTGCGCCCATACAACCGCAGTAATGCCACCCACAAATAAAACCAGTCCGCACACTATATTCTTCTTTACATCTGCAGCGGCAGGCATTTTCTCTTTTCTCAGTTTACAGAAGATCAGTAATGAAACGCCTGCAATCAGCAATCGTAAAGCACTCAGTAAAAAGGGTGGAAAGCTTTTTAATGCAACGTGCACGCCTAAAAAGGTTGAACCCCAAATAATGTAAATGGCCCCAAAGGCAAGGATGGTTTTGATTCTGGTTGAGGATAATTGTTGTGTCATAACAAATTTTTTTTCATCATTAGGCAAGAAATCGTTGATAAATCAGGCGGTTAATCCACTTTCGACGAAGTCGCTCTTTCTCATTTTACTAACTATCAAACTATCTACGCTCCATTGGTAATGTTGAACGGTTGCCAGCAGAAAACATCCGGCACTGAGGGTGAAAACCGAATAGCTCATGGGAGATATGATACCAAACGAAATAGCCATTGATACTGCAAATAATAAAGCCAGAATACCGCCTGCCCATGCTGCCAGTCTGGTTAAAAAGCCTACGATTAATAAAATGCCCACAATAATTTCAGCGCCTGTTGCTATGGCCGCCAGTACATCTGCCAGTGAGGTTGGCAAAAAGCCCATCACCTTTCTGGAATACGCCACAAAATGGGCCCAATCGCCCCATGACGCATATTTGCTACCGTGCGGTCCCCATGCACCTAACCGGTCCAGGCCAAAAACAAAGTATCCTGCTCCTATTGCTATTCGTAAATACAATTGAATAAGATTGATAAATCGGTTCATACGTGTTTATTTTGTAATGATTACAGAACAAAAATAAAATTTGGCTGGACTACCTTTGTAGTCCAGATTCGAAATAGCAGGTAGTACAGCACGTTCCTGCTTTGGGTCTTGAAATTTGGTTCTTCGAAGAAAAAACTTCTTAACACTTTCCAGGCCTGAAGAAGTCACCGGAATAACGCCTAATGACCCACATAAGCTATCTCATGATTTGGCACACTTGTTGAACGCAGGTTCGCAATTTCAATATAACATTATCGACTAATCGTATTTATTATTTTGAATGGATACTGGTACGGTAATCGAATCTCCTATGAATCTTAATTGGCGAACAATACAACCTGATGGAAAATGTTCCATTTGTAACATATTCTAATTGCGTGGGTGTAAACCAGACCGTGATCAGCGATGCATCCCGTGGTAATTCACGACCCGTATGGGAACTTGTATACAACCACTATGTAAAACGTAAAGGGTTATCAACGCCATACAGTGCCCGCTATGCAGCGAAAGTAAGACCTGAGGGAGGCGGCGGCAATTATGGCTCCGGGTCCGGTGGATATGATCAGTTAGGGTATGGTACATTGACATGTACCCTGGAATAGATTTTTAAAAAACGGTTTCCAAAGGGCCGGTTTTTTGTAGTTCACTCATTGTTATAGCGAATCAACATAATACCATTATGCTAAAAGTGCTGAAGAAAGGCAGGGTAGGTTAACGGGATTAATATTCTCAGATAAAAAAGGTACGTTTCAAAAACGGGCTTTTTTGATTGTTTTTTGTTTTCATCCCCCTAATAGTTCTCGAATCTGAGGCTGACGGGATTAATTTTGCCTTGTCAGCATCTTTAATCAGTTCATATTGATTAAAGATGAAAGTAAATCAGGATTTATAGAAAATCTGGGTTCAGCCGTTCCGGGTCTGTCTGCCAGATCAACAACAAAATAAAGTTCGCCTACGTATATCCGCCAGATAGACATCATTGAATTCCGTGTTGAAGGCAGGATTTCAGGAACTAATTCATTTAACAAACCATCCCACAACGCTTCATGCAAGTCCTCAATAGCTGAGTTCTTTTTGTCGCTGCTGTTTTTTCTACAGAGAGCATGCTGTGATACTGTTGTTTTTGTATAGATCAAAACTTCCTGATGAACATGTTGCGGTTTCATAATTCTCTTTTTAAATGTGAATATTTTACCTATGATTTTAGTCTTTTCGTTTTCATACGTCCTCAATTAAAATCTGTCCTCTTAAATGAAGAAACAATTTCCAGCATCAGAAGGCTAAATACATGGTGAATTGTTTCATCGTGCGATTGTATATTTTCACCCCAACTTATTTTCTTTTGAAGTAGCCAGAACAAAACAGTAAGGGTCGCTACAGTTAAAGTATCGAGGGTAAGAACCGGATTATTCGAAGCTATTCCTGTTATGGCTTCAGTGTGTGTCAGAGACATATTTCCGGCAGTTTCAAACGGAGGCGCAAAGCAAAAAACTTTAAAATGGCAATGTTTACTAAAGCTTAATAGCTGAACGGCCGCTTTGGGAATTTTGTAAAGAAGCATCCCTTTGGAAAGTTTGTATGTTTTCAGGTCGTGCACCAGGGTAACTTCGCCTTTCTCAACCAATAGTATTGCAACATCATCTATTCCCGCAACACTCATAAGAGGGAAAAGCTCCCTCTCAGTAGAATCCACTATTGAGAAAGAGCTTGTTACCTGTGAAGAAAACTGATGGTTGGTGTTCATTTTGATATTGGTTTTAAAAACGGTTCTTTTTTCCTGATTTTAACATTTGCAGGATGATATAAGATCTTTTAAGTAGTGCGTTTTTCTAAAACGGAAATTAGTCATACAACAGGGGCTGATCCAAATTCTGAAGCCGACAAAAGTCTGACACTGACCGGACAAAAAATGGAAATGGGCTCAGAGGGAGAGGTGAATCATTTTATTTTCAATATGCTCAATTCTTTTAGCATAAACCCAAAATACGATTGCTATCAGCAGCGCCGCAGTAAGTATTATAATAACTATGAACCAATTTTTTTTCTTCATGTAATTACAGGCGACGCCATTTTATTAAAAGCGAAATTACCTGCATACCGGGAGGAGATTCAAATTCGGAGGCTGACAAAAATCTGAAACGGACTGGACAAAAATTGGACAATTATCGTAAGTCCTTTTAGGAGAGGAGGTTATTCTGCAAACAAACATTCACTCGTTAAATTTTGGTCAGAAACGTTTCGGTGGCTAACTCATCATCCAGTTGCAACCGCTTGCGAAGACGCTGTCTTATTTTATAAACGCTATCTGTAGAAATGCCAAGCATCGACGCCATCTGTTTTGTATTTAGATGCAACCGGATCAGCGCTGCCATACGTTTCTCGGCCACTGTAATGTCGGGCACCGTTTCCATGAGCTTTAAAAAAAAGCCCGGATATATTTTTTCGAATAGTGTTTTAAATTTTTCCCAGTCTTCTTCGGTAAGTATGGTTTGACGGCTAAGCTCGCTGGCAAGCTGTTGCTGTTCATTAGTGAGTGGTTTGGTCGCTACCTGCTGTTCCAACTGTTCTATAACCCTTGTTTTTTCAATAATGCTTTGGGTAAACATATCCAGTTGCTCTTTTGCTGCTGTCAGTTCTTTTTCGGCAGCAACCTTTTGCTGAAAAGCCAATTGTCGCTGAAACCTGGATTTTAACCGCTGGCGATTAAGAATAAGTAAACCCAAAATGGCAACAAAAACGATTGCAGCAATAATATAGTTACGCTCCTGGGTTTTGGCGTCTTTTTCTTTTTGTAGATCACGGATCTCAGAAATGTTTGACTGATTGTCTAGTCTAAGCTGGGCAATTTCCAAACGGCTGTTTGCAACGGCGCGTTCGATGGAATCGTGGATGTTATTGTATAATTGTAAATAGTGATAAAAGCTGTCGCTGTTGCCCAGTACACGATATACATCCGCCGTGGCATAATACACGTCTCGAAGGAAATGCGGTATCGGTTCAGGTTGTTGTTGAAGCATTCGCAGCGCTTCCTTCACTTGCAGTAATGCGCTGTCTTTTTTGCCCTGCATTAAATTGATTCTCGCTATATATTGCAACGCGTGGGCCCCATTTTCAGTTTCGTTATACTGTTTACTGGTACGGTAGTCTAATTCAAGCAATGGCTTAGCGATGTCGTATTTTTTTTGTAAGAAATACGTATATCCTTTATTTCCCGAAATAATTCCTTTCCAAACTTCAGAATTTAACGCATTTGCCATTTGCATGGCAACATCATAATAATAAAATGCTGAATCGTAGTTGCCCATTTTTTGCCAGCAAAGTGCTATAGTATTCCAACGGCTCATCGTATTTACTCTTGCATCCCGGGAAGTGTCTTTTTCATTTATAATAGATCGACGAATGTAATAGATGCCCTTGTCAAGGTCGCGTGTGCGATAAAAAAGCTCTCCGAGAAACTGGTATTTGTGCGATTCGGCGGTTATTCCTTTTTTATCAAGAATTTCAACCGCATTTAAACAATACATTGTCGACAATTCAATTTGATTGCAGAATAACATTGTTTCTCCATACCACCAGCTCACTGCTGCAATCAGGTATTCGTCATTTATTGCATAAGCCTGTTGTAATGCAGACTTCATTAGTTGCATTATGGAATCCTTTGCAGCCTTGTCGCGTATTTTCCATAACATAGTCGCCCGAAGGAGTTTTATGCGCACCTGGAAATAGGGTCCTTCCGTAGCCCCTTTTTTTTCAAGCTCATTTAAAGTGGGGAAAACAATGGCAGTGTCTGTGAGGTGCAACGTATGCACAATCTCCTCAAAGTTGTTGTTTAGCGTATCATCAGCCGCGTCTAATTTCTTTACCCATTCATCTAGTGGTAAAGATCTGTTTTGTGAAAATGCAGGAATATTCTTTTGCAGAAAGACAAATAATATGAACAGCAGGTATGGCGTTTTGGCTGGAAGCATTATTTGCTGTTATCAAAACTATACAGCAAATTTAGCAATAGTTGGTGAATTTCAATTAAATCGTCCAAATACGATAAAACAGGCCATCTGCCGACTAGCAGATGGCCTGTTGATTAGGTACAAAAAAAGTAAAAATAAGTTCTTAGATTTTAGAGATCGTAACATCGTCTACAACTCTTTTCGTAGTAACGATCTTATATTGCTCCAAAGCTCTTGTTTTAGCTTTCAATTTAATGGTATATACGAGTATGTTGTCGGCTTTAGGAAATCTCAGTCTATAACGGAAATCGGCTTTGTCAATCTCCTTTTTGTACAACTCATCTCCACGTTCGTTTTCAACAACTAATACAAACCTTTTTGCTTCTTCATTGGAAATTTTCACGTCAACCGCTATCTCCTCATCAGTGATGCTGGCCATGTGAACTTCCATTTGCTCTGCCTTTGTTTTATCGCCATCATGCCCAGGCGTTGCATTTGCAAATGAAGCGAAGGTCATTGCAGTTACAAATAATACAGCATTGATTAATTGGTTGGAACGGATGTTTGTCTTGCGCATATATTAACATTTATTGTTTCAATGGAAGGCAAACAATGTTAGAGAGGAAAAATCAGTTTTTCGGTTACACCACAAATTTAGCACGCGGCTTTATTTGAATGTTTAGGCGCTGCAAAGCTAATGTATAATTGATATGGATGCAATATGCTAATGTTAACCAATCTTAAATCATTTTATGCGCAAACGATATCTTATGCAGTAAACAATTCAGGAATTTTTCAAAAAACTGTATCGCTGGCTATTAATAAAGACCCTGGTTCACTGCTTTATCTATTTTTTCAAGCCCCTGTCAGCGATTTATATACCTGATTTGTCTGCAAAATCACTTATTAAATAAATAATAATACATATCGGCTATGACCTAAATGTGAATATCTTTTTAAGAAAAGTCAAACGAACGCGGCCTGCATGTCATTTCTTGTGTGAAACAGATTGGTGTGTTATATACGCCCTTTGAGGAAATTCCGGTAACGTTACCGTTGATTTTTTTCATATACTAACAACTGGTTCTTATTTTAGCCCGGCTGTTACATATGAAAAAAATACCCTGCTATTTACTCGCGATCATCTGCCTGCTTGTTCAGGCTCCTCTCGTTGCACAATATGTTATTCGTATTGCATGCGTCGGCAACAGTATCACAGCTGGCGCCCGATTATCTCATCCCGAAAAAAATGCTTATCCTGCTCAGCTACAGCAAATGCTGGGTGAAGGATATCAGGTACTAAACTTTGGTGTAAGCGGACGAACAGTATTGCGCAATTGCGACAGGTCGTATATGGCAACTCCAACCTATAAAGAAGCTCTTAAAAGCAATCCCAATATTGTTTTTATCAAACTCGGCACCAATGACAGCCGTATGCCTTATCGCCTGCAGGTTGATAGTTTCACTACAGATTATAAAACACTCATCCATTCCTTTCAGGAACTGCCAACGCATCCCCGCATTATTTTGTTGCTGCCGGTAAGTTCTTATATCGTTGACACCATGCGTCAAACCGATGCAGCAATCACAAAACTCATTCTTCCACGCATCCGCCAGGTGGCCTACGACGAAAAGCTGGAACTCGTCGACCTCCATTCAATAACTGCCGAAAGTGGTTCCACGTTTCCTGATAGCTTACATCCTTCATCACTCGGCGCAACCATCATTGCCAAACGGTTACATGAAGTCATAAATACAAAAGTGGAAAAGGGTTTCGACATCTTTAAAAAGATAAAAGAACCTTTTAAAGTTTCTTCTTTCTATGGATATGACTGTGCCGATTTTGATTTTAATGGTCATAATGCAAAAGTGGTAAAGCCACGCGTAGTTGCAGAAGGAAAACCATGGATCTGGCGTGCCCGCTTTTGGGGCCATGAACCACAAACAGACATTGCCCTGTTAGATCGTGGCTTTCATGTGGTGTATTGCGATGTGGCCGAATTATATGGTAATGCAGAAGCTATTGACACATGGAATAAATTTTATGCCTTTCTGCAAAAAGCAGGACTTTCAAAAAAAGCTTGTATGGAAGGCATGAGTAGGGGAGGTGTATATCTTTACAACTGGGCTGCGCAAAATCCTGATAAAGTGGCCTGCGTATATGCTGATGCGCCGGTGCTCGATTTAAAAAGCTGGCCTGGTGGTAAAGGAACCAGTAAAGGCAGTTCCGCTGACTGGGAAAAGTTCAAAAAAGATTATGGTTATACAACCGAAGAAGAAGCCGCTACATTCAAAGGAAACCCTCTCGATAAAGTAGCCCAGATTGTAAAAGGCGGTTATCCCATGTTGCATGTAGTGGGTGATGCAGATACCCTTGTACCCGTTAGCGAAAATACAGCACTGTTCGAACAACAGGTGTTGGCATTGGGCGGACAAATAAAAGTCATTCATAAACCCGGTGTTGGCCATCATCCCCATAGTTTGGCCAATCCAACACCTATTGTTGATTTTATATTAAGGGCAACCAATAAACGGGTAAACTTTGCAGTTATATCTGCCCCCGGCGCAGAGTATCGCTTTGGCAATAACACCGACTGGTGGGATAATTTCAACGACATTCAACGCGCACTCGACAGCACTGGTAAAGTTGATATTTTGATGATGGGTAACTCCATCACCCAGGCCATCGGAAAAAGAAGCCTTGAACCAAAAGGCACCGGTCAGCATGCATTTGATAGCGTGTTTGCCAAATATAAATATGCTGTAGCCGGCATACGGGGCGACAGAACACAAAACCTGCTATGGCGCGTACAGCACACCGATTTTACAAAAGCCGATCCGGCTATTGTCGTTGTAACCATCGGTGTAAATAACTTTCGTGATGATGATGCAGAAGACGTTACCGCAGGCATTAAGGCTGTATTGAATGCCCTAACCGCCAAATTGCCCAAAGCAAAGATCGTATTAACCGGACCTCTGCCCACAGGCAATACAGCCGGTGACGATTACCGTAAAAAATATCTTATAGTACATCAACAGATAAAAACATTCGTAAATAATAAAAACATCTTCTTCTGTGACCCATCTGGTGTATTGATCGATGCCTCTACAGGTAACCTCATGAACGGTTATTACAGACCCGATGGCATTCATCTGCAGGAAAAAGGCTATGTGGCCTGGGCCGGCGCATTATATCCTGTCATTCAATCCATCCTTAAAAAATAAGCGACCCACTAAAAAAATTATCGTACTATCTTCCCACAAAATCCCGATAGGCTTTCCCGGCCCTATCCAGCGACTTCTTTATAGCTTGGGGAGGTTCTTTGAAGAATTCCGTTTCTACAATCGTTTTATCTTTTTTTATCGTACGCTTCCATACACCGGCTGCTTTTCCATTAATAATAATCACCGGCCAGAATATGCCATTGTTAGAAATAGCAGTTGGGGCATTTTCAGCAGAAATTACAGCACTGCGGTCTTTATAACTGATGATATACTCATCATATGCAGGTAATAAATAAACAGCTGATTCTTTTTTAACAGGAAATGAAAATGATTGGGGAAGCCAATAGATTTGATCGCTTATCTTTTCTGCCTGAAAATTATCTTTTATCAATTCAAGACCCTGCTTTGCTTCTGTAATACTTAATCCTGACCACCACACGAAATCCTGCAAAGTGGCAGGCGCATGACTATTAAAATACCTGTCGGCAAGTGCAGCCAGTGATTCCTCCTTATTCAGTATTTTCTTTTGCGGAACCCGCTCATCCAGCAGTGCATAAGTCGGTTCTTTATCTTTCAAACTGCCGCTACAAATGAGGCCATCCAGTTCAGCCCATAGCAACAGGTGCGACGACCTGTTTTCATCCACCGGAAATTTTGCGGCCTTAAGTGCTGCCACCAATTCTTTGCGCGTTAAGTGACCATTCTTTGTAAGCGCTTTCTCAATTACCTTATTGCTTTTTTTGCAGGCAGACTCAGTTAATTCCAGTTGCTTATGCCTCGTCTTCAGCTTCGCTTTAATTTTAGCAGCCGATAACGACAACATCCAGTGAATATCATCAGCAGAAACAAAATGCCATGTAGGCCGCAGTAAGTGCGTTCTTAAAATTTCGCCCTTGTGAATAGCAACCTCTACCATTTGTTCGGTTGCTTTAGGCAAACGAATGCCCACAGCCCATTTAGCCATATTATAATCCTGTGCCTGCATTACACCCATCCAGGCAACAAGATCTTTAGCTTTTGTGAATGTTGGTTCGGCAATTTGCTGACTCAGCAACCGGATGTGTGGAATATCTGTTGACTTCATGCAAGGGGACGATTATTCTATTTTAACAACACCTTCTTTCTCTGTATGGAATTTTGAAAAGATCTTACTGTCGTGTCCCGGTATTATAAATCTGGGGTTCGTTACAAGCGTTTTCATTCTCATCATCGACTTCTTATAAGCCGTTGTGTCAAATGTACCACCAGCAGATGCAGGGCGCATATGTTCCAGATTATAGTAGATCCAGATATTGTCAGAAGCAAGCAATACTTTATTAACGCCTGTTTCTACCACCACATATTCTGAGTTGAATGTATGACGTGAACCTGTATATACTTTTATACCCGGAATGATCTCTTTATTATCTCCGTCTACCAGTGTTAGCTTACCGGCTAAATTCAAATCGATCAACATTCTGATATCTCTCTTATTGAACCCGCCATTAAAGCCACCCTTTTGCCAGGCAGTGCCCACAAAATAATTAAAGTCCTCCTTCTGCATCCAAACCTGTGCATTGGGAAATAGGCCCAACCCGTCAATATGGTCCCAATGAGGATGGCTTAAAACAATATCAGTTATATCTTCTGCCTTCAAACCCAGTTTCGATAAAGCTGAATCAGGCCGCGCATAATATGTAATGTCAAATTCCTTCGCATCCTGAATATCTTTTAGAAACCCGGCATCCACTAAAACATTTCTGCCATTATCTCCTTTGATCAACCAGATCATAAAATCAATATTCACGCTATCGTTCTGAGGACCTTTATCGGCCCAGTCCGAAATAGCCATAGGATGCGAAACAGAGGCGAACCGGATCGCATACACCTTATAGTGTTCCGTTTGCGACCATGTAGCGAGGGATATAGATAAGAATAGAATAAGGGCAACTGTTTTCATTTACCTGGTTTAAATTTTCTAAGGTTACCGGTTACAAGTCGCTCGCTGCAACTCCATGTACTTCCACTGTTTCCTTATTATATTTATTCCTGTATTCAATAGGAGAGAGGCCGGTTATTTTTTTAAATACAGTTCTGAAAGCTTTAATATCAGAATACCCAACATCGTACATAACTTCATTCACATTCTTTCTGCTGCTCTCCAGTTGCTTTTTGGCAGCTTCAATCTTTACGCGTTGTATATATTCGATCGGAGTATTGTTCGTAGCTTTTTTAAAGCGTCTGATAAAATGACGTTTTCCGATGGCGTACTTTACCGACAGTTCTTCTACCGATATTCTTTCAGTGAGATTTTTTTCGATAAACTCCTGCGCCTGTTTAATGGGTTCGTCTTCATGCGTTTTCTGACCATTAAACATAACAAAGGGCGATTGTGTTTTTCGATCTATCTCCAATGCATATACTTTAGCGGCCATAATAGCCATTTCACGACCGGCGTATTTTTCAATCAGGTGCAACAGCAGATTCCAGTAAGAAGTAGCGCCTCCGCTTGAATACAGTCCCTGTTGCTCAGTTACAATTCTGCCGTCTACCAGCGTAACTTCGGGGAACATTTCCCTGAACTCGTTTGCACTAAGCCAGTGGCTTGAGCATTCTTTGCCATTTAATAATCCTGTTGATGCCAGTAAAAAGGCTCCGATACACAAACTCGCTACTTCTGCGCCTTTATGATATTGATCTGTTATCCATGGCAGAAACGCTTCATTCTTTTTAATAGCCGTTTTTAAATCACCACCTATGGCAGGAACTATAATCAGATCTGTCTTTTTTACATCCTGTATCAGTACATCGGCATGAACCGTAAAAATGCCGTTATGTAATTGCACCTCTTTCGTTAAACCCACTAATTGCACTTTAAAGGCTGGTGGCTTACCCGCTGCTTCAAGAAACTGGTTCACACCGGTGAAGATAATACGCGGATCTGCTATACTCGCCATTACTGCATCATGAGGAATAAGAATACTTACGTGTTTCATATTTATATGGCATTTACCCTTCTTATCCTGATTGGGATGAAGGATCCTAAAGGTAAGAAACAAAAAAGTCGCGAACAACCCTCCTGGAAGTCATTTTCACACTCTGTCAAACTTAATAACCGTCGGTACATTTGTGTTATTAATTTGAAAATGAGTTGATTTGAAATTGACTTCCATTTTCAAATTAGAATATTTAAAATTTTCAAATTGAGCGAAATGCGAAAAGTAATAGTGTCGATGAACATGACGCTCGACGGATATATGTCCGGCGCAGATTGTGAGCTCGACTGGCATTTTAAACGATGGAATGAAGAAATGGCCCGGTCGGTTACCCAACAATTAACCACCGTGGATACCATTCTGCTGGGAGGCGTTACGTATCGTGGCATGGCTCAATACTGGACTTCGAATCCCATTAACCTGCTGGCGCCACGCGATGATCTTGACTTTGGCGATATGCTCAACAGATATCCCAAAGTGGTTTTCTCAAAATCAATGTCAACCGTTGCATGGAATAACTCAAGGCTGGCCAAAAGAGATCTTGGGGAAGAAGTAGATGAACTGAAACATCGTCGGGGAAAAGATATGATTATTTATGGAAGCGGAAAGATTGTTAGTGCTTTAACAAAACTCAGGCTAATCGATGAGTTCCGCATTTGGTTACATCCTGTAGTACTTGGTTGCGGAAAGCCATTGTTTAAAGAGCTAACGGGCAATCTTAAACTTCATTTATCCAGAACAGAAACATTTAATACCGGAGTAGTTATATTGTATTACGAGGTTGAAAAATAAAAAGTTACAGGTTGCATGTTATAGATTTCATGGCCTTAATGGACAACATGCAACCTGTAATGACATTTACATATAAAATTGCTCCGCTACAATCTTTCCGTCTTTCACCTGATAGGCGCATAATTCAGTCATATCCATCTGCTCTTTGTTTTTCATGGTAACATCCATGTGCATAGTGCAGGCAAAAGAGTTGTTGGCCACTACAGGGTCACTCACCTCAAGTTTGTTTACTGACTGAACCATTTCACTCCACTTATGGCCTTTTTCCATAATCGCATCCAAACCCTTTGTTTCCTTTTCAAAGGCCGGTGTTGAATGAGGCTCAATACTGATTGCATCTTTAGCAAACAGTTCTTTCTGGGCGGTTTCCCATTCGCCGTGACGGCATAATTCAACCAGACGGTTGGCAATTTGATTTGTTGTCATGGTTTAATATTTTCTATGAAGCTACTTAAAAAAATAAATTCGTAAATTTCAAATTATATGAAGTGATCATGAATATTCAGGCGATTCGTAACTCGTCGGGAAGGGGCAGGGTATATGGTTTACCTATGAAAATCCTATGAGAACCCTATGAAATTCCTATGAGAACCCTATGAAATCCCTATGAAAACGATATGAAAACCCTATGAAGTATGGATACCTCCGCCATACCTCAGTTATACCTCAGTCATACCTCAGATACGGAAACCATATCAAAACCCTATGAAATCCCTATGCCCGCCATATGGTTTTCATATGCCGGTCGTATGAATTTCATATGAAACCCGTTTCCTGACTTCGAACATCTGCTCTTCTGATTTTAGTCATTCATTCCCCGGTCATTTTGTTATTCCTTTATGTCCCGAATTTAAATGTGTGTGCTAAACGTCCCTTGATTTTATTGATATTGAAACCGTTAGGTCGGTTAGATAATTAGGAACAAATTGTTCGGGTTGAAGATAAATTCGCTAAATTTAGAATCAGTAGCCGATTTGCAAACATTAGAATTTCGCCATATGGGACCTGTCTCGCTCATAGTTCTCGCCATTGCCGCCATTCTCTTTTCAGCCGGCGGTATACTCGTATCCAAAGTATTGGTAAGGGGATCAACAAATCCGCAAAAAGGACAGCCCTATGAATGTGGTATTCCATCGCAGGGCTCACCATGGAACCAGTTTAATGTCGGCTATTATCTGTTCGCATTGCTTTTTCTGATTTTTGATGTAGAGCTCATTTTCGTATACCCATGGGCCGTAGTAGTAAAGAAAATTGGAATGATGGCGCTTGTTGAAATCGCCATTTTCTTTTTTATATTGTTTACCGGTTTTTTATATGCACATAAAAAAGGAGCACTGAAATGGATGTAGGCCCCACAGGGGGCCGGGCGTCGTAAAACAATATCATAATGGATAATAACCAGAATAGTGACCTGAAATCCGCATCCTCATCCAATGGGGACTTTCCGGGGCAGACGTATGAACTGCCTGGTGGTGGTATCATTATCAGTTCCTTTACCGATATTGTTAACTGGGCACGCTCAAACTCCTTATGGCCGCTCACTTTTGCTACCAGTTGCTGTGGTATCGAAATGATGTCTGTAGCTTCTTCCAAATACGACTTTTCACGCTTTGGTTTTGAAGTAGCACGCGCTACACCCCGCCAGGCAGATGTGATCATTATAGCAGGTACCATCGTAAACAAAATGGCCCCTGTGCTCAAACGCCTGTACGATCAAATGGCCGACCCAAAATATGTGGTTGCCATGGGCGCCTGTGCCATCAGCGGAGGTCCTTTCTTTTACAATACCTATTCTGTTGTAAAAGGAGCCGATCATGTCATTCCGGTAGATGTATACATACCGGGCTGTCCGCCCAGACCTGAAGCCTTGCTTCACGCATTAATAACCCTGCAGCAAAAAATAAAAAGTGGTTTAACACGCGAACAGATAAGAGCAGAAAACCTGCAACCATGACCAACGAAGAATTAAAACAACATATAACCGCCGCCTTGCCCACCGCAGTTTTTGACGAAACCGGTGAATGGCTCAATGTACAGGCAGAAGCCGGTGCATGGAAACCCTTTGTACAATGGCTGCGCAACGGACCACTGAACATGGATTATCTTTTTTGTCTTACCTGTATCGACTGGTCAGCAACACCCACCGGAAAGAATGTTTTAACCATGGTGTATCATTTTACATCAACTGCTGCCCGACATACTATTGTAGTGAAGGTGAAATTAGATCGCACCAAACCTGAAATAGAAACAGTATCCGATATATGGCGAACAGCAGAATTTTTAGAAAGGGAAGTGTTTGAATTGTTTGGCGTGCAGTTCCTGCATCATCCCGACTTACGCCGCCTCATCCTGACCGACGACTTCGAAGGCTACCCTTTACGAAAAGACTTTGAGGACCCGGTGAACATGATAAAACTATAGAATTTGTACAGAGAAACACAAATAATAAACGACTCCAGAAAAATCTCCTCCAACGGTGAAGATACCGGCGAAGGCGAACTCGTTATTAATGTCGGCCCGCAGCATCCTGCCACACATGGCGTGCTGCATCTCGTAATCACCTTACAGGGAGAAACCATCCAAAAGGTAGAACCGCATTTAGGTTACATACATCGCAGCATTGAAAAAATGTGCGAAAGCCTCAGCTACCGCCAATTCATTTATGTAACCAGCCGCATGGATTATTTGTCGTCGCATATAAATAATCACGGCTGCGCCTTATGTGTTGAAAAAGGTTTGCAGATAGAAGTGCCACCGCGCGCACAGGTAATACGTGTATTAATGGATGAACTTACACGCATTGCATCCCACGAATTATGGTGGGGCGCCATGGCCATGGACCTCGGTGCATTCACGCCATTCTTTTATGCATTCAGAGAGCGTGAAACCATCAATGATATTATGGAAGAAACCTGCGGTGCACGATTAACCATGAATTATATGGTGCCCGGCGGTGTTATGTACGATATTCATCCCAACTTTCAAAAGCGCGTAAAAGACTTTATTCAACTTTTCAGAAGTAAGATCGATGAATATGATGATCTGGTAACCGGTAACATCATTTTCCAGAACCGCACAAAAGGCATTGGCGTATTATCCAAAGAAGATGCCATCTCGTATGGTTGCAGTGGCCCGGTCGCAAGAGCCAGTGGTGTTCATTGCGACATCAGAAAGTTGTATCCATACGAAGTATATAACAAAGTTGAGTTTGATGAAATACTCGAAACAGCCGGCGATAGTTTTGCCCGTTATCTCGTTCGCGTAAAGGAGTTAAAACAATCGGTACGCATTGTAGAGCAGCTGATTGATAATATTCCTGATGGCGACTTTCAGGCCAAAACAAAAGCCGTATTGAAATTGCCAAAGGGAGAATTTTATTCAATAGTAGAAACTGCCCGCGGCGAGTTAGGCGTGTATATAGTAAGTGAAGGGGCAACAACGCCCTATCGCATTAAATTCAGATCACCGGGATTTTCCAATTTGTCGGCCCTCGATCATTTGTCGCGCGGCCACAAGATCGGTGACCTCATGGCCATCATGGGAACCCTCGATCTGGTAATTCCTGATATCGACCGATAAATTAAATTATAGACCAATGTTCAGTCTCGAAAGCATTACAGATTCAATTCAAAACTGGTTGTACAGTACGTTCAATCCAACCATGGCATTGATACTCGAATGTGCAATTGTTATGCTGCTGGCCATTGGTTTGTTTGCCATCCTCGGGCTCGTACTCGTGCTCATGGAAAGAAAAGTGGCAGCCCGCATGCAGATTCGCCTGGGACCTAACCGCGTAGGGCCTAAAGGCATGTTCCAAACCGCAGCCGATACCCTCAAGCTCATCATGAAAGAAGGACTAACACCCGACGGCGCTGATAAATTCCTGTTCAACCTGGCGCCTTTTGTAGTAATGATTGCCGCTATGCTCGTCCTGGCGCCCATTGCTTTTGCCAAAGGTTTTCAGATCTGGGATATCAATATAGGCGTGCTGTATATTTCTGCCGTATCATCCGTTTCAGTCATTGGTATTTTAATGGCCGGATGGGCAAGTAATAATAAATATTCACTGTTGGGTGCTATGCGCAGCGGCGCACAGATCGTCAGCTATGAATTATCAGCAGGTTTATCAATTATATCTATCGTAGTGCTTTCAGGCAGTTTAAGCATCTCAGACATTATCGCTTCGCAACAAACCGGCTGGTGGTTATTTCGCGGACATATACCCGCTATTATTGCTTTTGTAATATTTATCATAGCTGTTACTGCCGAAACAAACCGCGCACCCTTTGATCTCGCTGAAGCCGAATCTGAATTAACGGCCGGCTTTCATACAGAATATTCAGGAATGAAGTTCGCGCTGTTCTTTCTCGCAGAATACATCAACATATTCATTGTATGCGCCATAGGCGCCACTTTGTTTTTGGGCGGATGGATGCCTTTGCATATAGGACACTGGCAGGCATTTAATCATATTATGGATTACATCCCTTCGTCGCTTTGGTTTCTGGGAAAAACATTTTTCCTGATCTTTTTGATCATGTGGTTCAGATGGACTTTCCCCCGCCTGCGGATCGACCAGTTGCTGAATCTCGAATGGAAATATTTATTGCCTATCAGCATGTTCAACCTATTGCTGGTAACCGTAATAGCCATCATGGGTTGGTACTTTTAATTATAAACTATGTTTGTTAAACAGTATATATCGGAAGTATATCATGCAGTAGCATCACTGCTCAAGGGAATGAAAACAACCGGCCATTATTTTGTGCGGCCCAAAGAGATCATTACCCAGCAATATCCCGATAACAGGGCGCAATTGATTCTGCCCGACCGGTTTCGTGGTGAAGTAGTAATGACTCACGATGAAAACAATGAGCACGCCTGTACCGGCTGCACTGCCTGTGAACTCGCTTGCCCGAACGGCACCATTAAGATCATTACCAAATTCGACACAACACCTGAAGGGAAAAAGAAAAAAGCGCTCGACACCTTTGTATACCACCTTGAATTATGCACCATGTGTAATTTATGTGTAGAAGCATGTCCTACCAATGCAATCAAAATGGCGCAGAACTTCGAGCACAGTGTATACGACAGAAGCCAGCTAACAAAAAAACTAAATAAACCGGGTTCAAAGATCAGGGCAGGAGTGGAATAAAAATCACAAAGACTAAAATACAAGATCCAAAGAAATTAAAAATGAGAAATGAAGAATGAAAAATGAGAAAGTATCTGATTGAAATTTACTCTTTGAATTTTATTTGGTTCTTGTTATTTGTGACTTGGAATTTTTATTTGGTTCTTGTTTTTTGACATTTGAAATTTATTATGGGTACTCAGATCATATTTTATCTTATTTCAGCCTTTGTGCTGGGGACCGGTGTTCTGGCGGTCACCACCAGAAAGATTTTCCGCTCGGCGATCTGGCTGTTATTTAGTCTCGTAGGCGTCGCAGCATTATATTTCTGGATGCAGGTGGAATTTATTGCTGCCGTTCAAATCATTGTGTATGTAGGAGGTGTAGTAGTGCTCATCATCTTTTCCATTTTTCTTACACAGAAATCAGGCAGTGAAATGCCAAAGCCACCTGTCAAACGGACCGTATTTGCAGTACTTGCCGTGTTGCTCGGTTTTGCTTTTTCTTACCGCATTATTGCTGAGTATGGCTTTACGCCTGCCACTCCATCAAAGACATTTACGGTGCCTGTTTCAGCTATTGGCGAACAGATGCTCGATACAAAACAATACGGATTTGTACTGCCTTTCGAAGTAGTCAGCATGCTGTTGCTCGCTGCCATGATCGGCTGTATAGTTATTGCCATGAAAGCAAAGCCAACCGAAAAAGGCATACCCGTTGAAAAGCTACCCGTAAAGGAATTAATCAATGGCCCGGAGAAACCGCTTACTATACAAGAGGAATTATCTATGGAGGAAAAAACAACATGAATACCGTTCCGTTAACACATATTCTTTTTGTAAGCACTGCCTTGTTTTTTATAGGCATGTACGGATTGTTTACCCGGCGCAATCTTATCACCATGCTCATGGCTATTGAACTCATGCTTAATAGCGTCAACATCAATTTCGTAGCTTTTAATAAATACCTGTACCCCGATAAACTCAATGGTGTATTCTTTACCCTGTTCATCATAACCATTGCAGCCGCCGAAGCAGCCGTTGCCATAGCAATTATTATAAACTTATATAGAAATCACCATTCGATCGACGTAGAAGACACCGAAGACTTAAAATATTGAATGATGAATATTGAATATTAAATATTGAAGTGAAGACCAGGTCCTCAGTGAAGCCGAAGGATGCTGATTCATAATTGCCGACTCACGATTGCCGATTCACGATTCACGACCATGAACTACTCATCATACATAGCATTCATTCCTCTGCTGCCACTGGCAGGGTTTGCCATACTCGGTTTATTCGGACAAAAACATTTCTCCAAATCAGCAGGTATCATCGGCACGCTGATCTTGCTGGTATCTGCCGTACTCGCCTTATATACAGCTTACAATTACTTTTTTGTAACCGGAAAAGTAAATGGAGCATATCAATCCATCACTGCATTGAAATATACCTGGCTGCAGTTTTCACCCGGTATGTCGATAGATATGGGCATACTGCTCGATCCGGCTTCCGTAATGATGATCGTAGTAGTAACTGTTGTCTCACTCATGGTGCACATATTTAGTCTCGGTTATATGAAAGGAGAAGAAAGATTTGCTACTTACTATGCATTTCTTTCTCTGTTTACTTTCTCTATGCTCGGACTGGTACTATCAACCAACATCCTCCAAATCTACATCTTTTGGGAACTCGTAGGTGTTTCTTCGTTCTTACTGATCGGCTTTTATTATGACAGACCAGCTGCTGTTGCAGCCGCCAAGAAAGCATTTATTGTTACCCGCTTTGCCGACCTCGGATTTTTAATCGGCATATTAATTCTCGCATTCTATAGTCAAACACTCGATTTTGGAATACTAACACAACGGCTCACAGATCCATCGCAGCCCTATGCGGCACAAATAACCGGTGCCGGTTTTATGGGCGCATCTGTATTAAGCTGGGCGCTTACACTCGTATTTATAGGTGGCGCCGGTAAGTCAGCCATGTTTCCCCTGCACATTTGGTTACCTGATGCCATGGAAGGCCCAACGCCCGTATCGGCATTAATACATGCCGCCACCATGGTAGTTGCCGGTGTTTATCTCGTAGCCAGATTATACGCCATCTATTTAACTGATCTGCCCGTTTTACAGATCATCACCTGGACGGGTGCACTTTCCGCATTACTCGCCGCTTTTATTGCCTGCACCCAAACAGATATAAAACGCGTGCTCGCCTATTCAACTATTTCACAGATCGGCTATATGCTGTTTGCACTAGGCGTACCTTCTTTTGGAACACCCGACAATTCAGGCTATACCGCTTCATTGTTTCATTTATTTACCCATGCATTTTTTAAGTCGTTATTATTCCTCGGCGCCGGTTCTGTAATCCATTTTGTTCATAACAACGAAATGAGCGCCATGGGTGGATTAAAAAAGTGGATGCCGCTAACACATATCACTTTTCTCATTGCCTGTCTCGCCATTGCCGGCGTTCCACCGTTATCAGGCTTTTTCAGTAAGGAAGAAATACTCTTAGCCGCATGGCAGCACAATAAAGGCATCTATTATATAGGGCTCATTACATCGGGCATTACCGCTTTTTATATGTTCCGTCTTTACTTTTCTGTTTTTCAGAACAGGCAACATACCTATCACAATGAACATGGCGAAGGCGCCTTTACCATGAAATTGCCTTTGACCATCTTAGCCATAGCAGCCGTACTCGCTGGATTTATTCCCTTTGGTAAGTATGTATCTTTTGGAGCAGGCGTTGAGAATACTGTTCCAATTAGTTTTTCTATTGCGCCGGTAGCTATGGCGCTCGCAGGCATTTGTCTTGCCTTCGTTCTGTACTATAAAGAAAATACAAAGCCCCAACAGATTTCCACCGCATTGGGTGCTTTATACAGAACCGTTAACAGGAAATTCTATTTTGATGAAATTTACCTGTTCATTACCAAAAAAGTCATCTTCAACCTGATAGCCAGACCAGCCGCCTGGATTGACAAACATATTGTTGATGGCTTTATGAATTTGCTGGCTTTTGCAACAGCCCGTTTTTCAGAAAGAATTAAAGCATTACAATCCGGAAGCGTGCAGGCTTACGCCCTGTATTTCTTTGGCGGAATCCTGGCCTTAGCAGCTGTCTTTATTTATTGGATGAAGTAATAAGAATGATTGAATAAAACATGAACTGACCGAATAAAAGAACAACAAACAACAAACCGCAAACTTCAAACCATCATGTCTCTATCGCTCCTCATCATATTCCCTCTTATTACAGCCATCGTGCTGTTATTATGCAATGGATTGCGACAAGTGCGTGTGGTTGCATTAAGCGGCGCAGTCATTCAGCTGGCACTTGCCCTTGCCTTTTTAGTTATCTATTGGCAAAAACGGGCAGCAGGTGATCAGTCGCCTATGTTGTTTGAGCAGGACTATATTTGGTTTACGCCTTTGAATATTCATTACCATATTGGGGCAGATGGTATCTCCATCGCCATGATCTTATTAACCGCATTTGTAACTGTTGCCGGTATACTCGTTTCATGGTCGATGGAAAAGCTAAACAAAGAATTTTTCTTCCTGCTCATTTTTTTAAGCATGGGAGCATATGGGTTCTTTATTTCGCTCGATCTGTTCACCTTATTCTTCTTCCTTGAAGTGGCTGTTATTCCAAAATTCTTGTTGATTGGTATCTGGGGCAGCGGCCGCAAAGAATACAGCGCCATGAAACTCGCCCTCATGTTGATGGGCGGCTCCGCACTGGTTTTTGTTGGTCTGGCAGGGATCTATTTTAATACAACAACTACCACAGGCGCCCATACTTTTGATCTCATGCAGATAGCGCAGATGCACATACCCTTACAGGTGCAGAAGCTGTTTTTCCCGTTTGCTTTTATTGGCTTTGGCATTTTCACCGCCCTGTTTCCTTTTCATACATGGGTGCCTGATGGACACTCTTCCGCGCCAACTGCCGCCTCTATGTTCCTTGCCGGCATCTCTATGAAATTAGGGGGATATGGCTGTTTACGGGTAGCTACTTATTTAATGCCCGATGCCGCGCACGCTTATTCATGGATCATTATTCTGCTTGCTACTATAGCTATTATATATGGCGCATTCGCCACCATGATGCAAACCGATTTAAAGTATATCAACGCCTACTCATCTATCAGCCATTGTGGGTTTGTGTTGTTGGGTATAGGCATGCTTACCAAAACGGCAATTGCAGGCGCTGTGATGCAAATGGTGTCGCACGGCTTAATGACGGCGCTTTTCTTTGCCGCTATAGGCATGTTATACGATCGAACACATACACGGCAGGTTGCACAATTGGGCGGACTTTTAAAAGTAATGCCTTTTATTGCTGCCGTGTTTGTTATTGCAGGGTTGTGCTCATTAGGTTTACCCGGATTAAGTGGCTTTGTTGCCGAAGTGACCGTTTTTATGGGCTCCTGGCAAAATGCTGATGCTGCATACCGGCTCGCCACTATACTGGCCTGCGCCTCTATTGTAGTTACGGCGGTATATATCCTCAGGGCAATGGGTAAAGTAATTATGGGGCCGTTACAGGTCAATGGTCAAAACGCGCCTCTCCACCTGGGTGATGCAGGATGGAATGAAAAAGCCGCCGCCGCTATACTTATAATTGGTATAATAGCCATCGGCATTGCACCCTTCTGGTTAAATGAACTTATTGGCGGGGCTACAACCAACATAATAGAGAAGCTGAGTTTTAGATAGTTCAGTTGGTGCTGTTAACCTCAAACCACAAACAACAAACCGCAAACTCATTTATGCTCACAGATTTTTTCATATTGATGAAACAGGAACTGGTCATTACGGTGATCATTTTTATACTGTTGCTGCTAAAGATAGGGAAGGACCTTACCAATGAACAGGCCATTAATCTCGCAAATGCGCTGTTATTGGTGAATTGTGTTGCCGGACTTTTCCTTAATCATCCCGGTGCCTTATTCAGCGGAATGTTTCAAACCAATGCGTTAATAGTAGTCGAGAAAAATATCCTCAGCTTTGGTACGCTCATCGTTTCTCTGCAAGCGTCGTCATGGTTAAAAAAGCATTCGCATGTGCTGGAGTTTTATATTTTACTCTTAAGTACTCTGCTTGGCATGTTCTTTATGATCTCATCCGGCAACCTGCTCATGTTTTATCTGGGGCTGGAATTATCAAGCATTCCATTAGCTGCCATGGCTAACTTTGATCTGGCCAAAAAGCAATCCTCCGAAGCAGCTATGAAATTTATCATTTCCTCAGCATTTGCATCGGGATTGCTGTTGTTTGGTATTTCAATGGTATACGGCGCTACAGGCACAATTACTCTCAGTGAAATAGCTGCTCACATTACAGGCGCTCCATTACAGGTATTTGCTTTTGTTTTATTACTCGCAGGTTTCGCCTTTAAAATTTCCGTCGTTCCTTTTCATCTGTGGACTGCCGATGTATATGAAGGAGCGCCGGTTGCTGTTACCTCGTACTTGTCTGTTATTTCAAAGGGATCGGTATTATTTGTTTTTATTTCGGTTTTGTATACCGCATTTAAACCAATGGCCGACACCTGGTATGATATGTTGTTTTTATTATCGGTGCTCACCATCATTATAGGTAACCTGTTTGCGATCAGGCAGAATAACATCAAACGATTTTTGGCTTTTTCTTCCATTGCACAAATCGGTTTCATATTGGTAGGCATAACAGGTAGTTCGCAAATGGCCGTAGCATCTGTTGTATACTTTGTGCTTATTTATGTTTTTTCTAACCTTGCTGCATTTGGTGTGGTGGCGCTGGTAAGTGCCGTCACTGGCAGGGAGCAGGTAAGTGACTATAAAGGTTTTTATAAAACCAATCCTGTTTTATCATGGGTGCTTACCATTGCGTTATTCTCTCTTGCCGGAGTACCACCAACTGCCGGGTTCTTTGGTAAGTTCTTTTTGCTCATGTCTGGCGCAGGAAAAGGGAATTACATTCTCATCACCATTGCGGCTTTGAACATGATCATTTCATTCTATTATTACCTGCGCATTGTAAAAGCAATTTTTATGGATGCCAATGATCAGCCAATTGAAAGATTGGTTATTCCGGTTTACCCCCGGCTGGCATTATATATCTGTGTAGCCGGTATTGTTATAACAGGGTTGGCAGGATATGTATTTGACTATATCCATTCCTTAAGTTTCGGCTTCTAAACTTTCTAATTTTTCATTTCACATTTTTCATTTTTAATTCCTATGGCAATAAATAAGAACCATGAATTTGAAGAGCTGAATGGCATTAAATGCGCCATTGTAGAGAAGAATGCATCGCAGGAACGGGTTGATTTTTTAAAAGCCTTGCTCGAGTTTAATAATTATACCGTAGTAGTGGTCGCTTCGCCTCCGCCAAAAGCCGTAGCAGCGCCTGCTGCTGCGAGTGCAACTGCTACTGCTGAAAGTTCAGAACCACCTGTTGCACCACAACCACCGCCACCTCCTTCAACATTTACTATTGGTGTTACAGACGTATCCTTTAACCCCATCAATGCTATTTTTGGAAGATTATTAAAAACACCCAACAAACATGTGGTAACGCTCGCTTACTGGCAACAGAAAGAAGCTGTTAGCCATGATAATATTCCTTATTTCGCGAATAAATAACTCCTGTAAAAAAGGAGAGGCGCAAAAAGTATTCGTCTTTGCACCTTACTCTCCTTAGGGCAAGTTTTAGAGGCCTTTCAGTGTAGCTAATTTTTCCCATCTTGCAGCTTTGGCTGCGTCGGCCATTTTCAAAAACTCTTCGGCCTGACCGGGATTTTTAGCCTGTATCACTTTAAAACGAGTTTCATTATACATGAAATCCTTCAACGAAATGGATGGTTCTTTTGAATCGATTACAAAGCGTTCGCCTTTCGGTTTTAACGGATTGTAATGGAACAATGGCCAGTAACCTGATTTTACAGCCAGGTCCTGCTCTTCAGCGCCATGGCTCATTTCAATGCCGTGAGCAATGCAATGAGCATAGGCAATAATGATTGAAGGGCCGGGGAAAGCTTCCGCTTCCAGTATCGTTCTAATGGTATGCGTATCATTTCCTGCCATAGCAATCTGCGCTACATATACGGTACCGTGAGCAATGGCCTGTAACGCCAGATCTTTTTTACCGCTTACTTTACCGTTCACCGCAAATTTGGCACTGGCGCCAATGGGAGTAGCCTTTGATTTCTGCCCACCGGTATTTGAATACACTTCGGTATCCATTACAAGGATATTCACATTTTCACCAGTCGACAAAACATGATCCAGCCCTCCAAAACCAATATCATAAGCCCATCCATCACCCCCAATGATCCAGATAGATTTACCTGCCAGGAAATCCGACAGATGAAGGAGGTTTTGTGCAGCCACGGATGGCAAACCTGCAAGACGTTGTTTTAATTCGGCAATTAATGTATGCTTTGTTATTTTTTCGGCTTCTGTTTCTTCACTCGTATTCAGAATCGCGTCTGCCAGCTCTTCACCAACTTCAACCCGCAACTGATGTAGTAACGCTACTGCAGTTTCTCTTTTCTTATCACTCGCCAGCTTAATCCCTAAACCAAATTCGGCATTGTCTTCAAACAATGAATTTGCCCATGCAGGTCCCTGACCATTTTTATTCGTCGTCCATGGAGTGGTTGGTAAATTGCCGCCAAAAATAGAAGAGCAGCCGGTTGCATTGGCAACAATCATTCTTTCACCAAACAATTGAGTCAGCAATTTGAGATAAGGCGTTTCTCCACAACCTGAACAAGCCCCTGAAAATTCAAATAATGGCTGAAAAAACTGTGAGCCTTTTACGGTATTACGGTTAACCCGTGTACGATCGGTTTCAGGTATTGATAAAAAGAAATCCCAGTTAACCTTTTCCTCTTCCTGTATGTCCATTTTATTATACATATTAATGGCCTTATGACCCGGATCAGTTTTACTGGTAACCGGACAAAAAGCTACACAAAGATTGCAACCCGTACAATCTTCCGTGGACACCTGTAATGTATACGCCTCTTTGGTTTTATCCCATTCTTTACCAATTGGTGCAACATGCTTATAGGTGGTTGGCGCTTGTTCAAGCAATGAGCTGTCATATACTTTTGCTCTGATGGCAGCATGCGGACAAATCATTACACATTTATTACATTGCGTGCAAAAGTCCGAATCCCATACCGGTACAGCTTCTGCAATATTTCTCTTTTCCCATTTGGTAGTACCCGAAGGGTATGTGCCATCTACCGGGAAGGCGCTTACAGGTAATTCATCTCCCTCGCCCGCGATGATTTTTCCCAATACTTCTTTTACAAAATCAGGAGCCGTATCCGGTAACCGTCCGTCCAGTGGCGTATTGCCAATATCCAGATGGCTGTAATCAACTTCGTACAAATGTGCCAGCGTACTGTCTACCGCATCGTAATTTTTTTGTACAACAGCTTCTCCTTTCTTCCAGTATGTTTCATAGATTGCTTCCTTAATTTTTGCAATAGCTTCTTCGCGTGGAAGAACATTGCTGATAGCAAAAAAACAAGTTTGCAGGATCGTATTGATACGCCCGCCCATACCTGTTTCCTGTGCTACTGCATGTGCATTGATAGCATAGAACTTCAATTGTTTCCGCACTATTTCTTCCTGGATCTTTGCCGGAAGCTTATTCCATAATTCGTCCTGTGCATAGGGCGCATTTAAAAGAAATACGGCGCCTGGTTCTGCATCTTTCAGTATATCGTATTTGGTTAGATAATTAAAGTGATGGCAGGCAATAAAATTGGCAGAATTAATTAAGTAAGTTGATTGTATCGGTTTCTTTCCAAAGCGTAAATGTGAAACCGTAAGGGAGCCTGATTTTTTAGAATCATATACGAAATATCCCTGTATGTAGTTATCGGTTTTTTCTCCAATAATCTTGATTGAATTTTTATTCGCGCTCACAGTGCCATCTGCTCCAAGACCAAAAAACAATCCACGAAACAAATGTTGCGAATCAAGCGAAAAGCCGGCATCATAATCTAAGCTAAGGTTTGTTACATCATCATGAATGCCTATTGTAAACTGCTTTTTAGGTTGTGGTTTATTCAGCTCATCAAACACTGCTTTTACCATGCCCGGAGTAAACTCTTTGGAAGACAATCCATACCGGCCGCCAATGATCTTGATTTCAGTATTATGTGTATTTTGACTCAACGCATTTACCACATCCATATATAAAGGTTCGCCGATGCTGTTAGGCTCTTTACAACGGTCTAATACGGCAATGCGGGTTACAGAAGCGGGGATCTCTTCTATAAAATCTGCAATAGAAAAAGGGCGGAAAAGGCGAACAATCAAAACACCGGTTTTGTCGCCATGATCATTCAGACAGTCAACAGTTTCCTTTACCGCGCCTGCTCCTGATCCCATGATTATAATAAGCTTGTCGGCATTTTCGTGCCCATAATATTCAAATAGTCTGTAATGCCGTCCGGTAAGTTCTGCCAGTTGCTGCATCTTTTGTTTAACTGTTGCGGCAACCTGATTGTGATAAATATTGGCGGCCTCCCGGTTTTGAAAATATACATCCGGGTTTTGCGCTGTACCCCTGATAAACGGATTATCAGGCGATAAAGCTCTTGCGCGGTGTGCATTAACTGCATTCACATCGATCATCGCTTCAATAACGTCATCTGGTATAAGGTCTACCTCGGTAAGTTCATGCGAAGTGCGAAAACCATCGAATATATTTAAAAAAGGAACTCTTGTATTCAGTGTCGCCGCCTGAGCGATCAGGGCCATATCCATCACTTCCTGAGCATTGTTGCCAAATAACATACTAAAGCCTGTTGAACGAACCGCCATTACATCGCTATGATCACCAAAAATAGAAAGCGCATGGGTGGCCAATGTTCTCGCTGCAATATGAAATACCGTTGGCGTTAATTCGCCCGCTATTTTATACATATTGGGAATCATCAGTAATAAACCCTGCGAAGCGGTAAAAGTGGTGCTTAATGCGCCTCCCTGTAATGCACCATGAACGGCGCCTGCTGCGCCTGCTTCACTTTGCATTTCGATAACGCGGGGTACCTGGCCATATATATTTTTCATTCCTTTAGCGCTCCATTCATCGGCCCATTCACCCATGGCAGAAGATGGCGTAATAGGATAAATGGCACATACTTCATTGGTCTTATAGGCGATATAAGCAGCCGCTTCATTACCATCCATAATATCCAATAAAGGCTTTTGGCCATTCTTTATATCTGCTAACAGCTTTCCGGTAACTGTTTCCATATTCATAAAATTAGAACAGCAAACTAGCCGAAAACGCCAGTATAAGAAATGACATTAATCAGTAGCAGACAAGATATTAGACAGGAAACCATCCCCAATTTATTACGCTACCCGGTGCGGTTATACAGTAGGGCATCCTTTTTGTTGCCTTTCTGTTAAAACAGGTTATGAAAATCATCGTATTATTAGGCCGCATTTTCTTTTCCCTGATTTTTTTAATGACCGCTATGAGTCATTTTTCAAAGGGAGCGATCGGTTATGCAAGTTCCAAAGGAGTGCCTGCCGCTTCCTTTGTAGTGCCATTATCGGGTGTTATTGCAATACTGGGAGCCATCAGTATTATACTGGGATTTAAGGCCCGGCTGGGCGCCTGGCTGATTGTACTCTTCCTTATCCCGGTAACATTCATGATGCACGACTTCTGGACGGTCACCGATCCCCAGATGAAACAGATGCAAATGGCTATGTTTATGAAAAATGTATCTATGCTCGGTGGCGCACTCATCATTGCATACTTCGGCAGTGGCCCGCTGAGTGTAGACAGAAAAATGTAAAATCGGTGTAACCACCAAAAATAAAAAACCCCGATGCTGCCATCGGGGTTAATCTTTTTTTATAAAGCCTCTATTGAAACGCGCGTATATCTTTCTTTCTTATTGTATTCAGATACCGTTATATGACCTTCTTTAGCCGGGTAAATATAGGTTAGCATATTGCCATCTTTGTGAGGAATCGTACGGGTAACCTTTTTCTGTGTTACATTATAGATGTAGATGTTTTTTTCATCATCAATAATAGTATAAACAGTTTTTGTTTCCGGACTGGTTTGGAAATAAAAACTTCTTGGGTCAGTAGACGGAGTTATTTTACCCAGAGTAAACCTTTTGGAATCAGCCGCTACTGTGTTGTTAAGGGAGATAGCTCCTTTCGCGGTTTGTTTCAGGAATATAGGAGCTTCGGTTCTAACCTTTGTATAACCTGCTGCGGCATTCATAAAAGTAGGATAAAGCAACGGCGCCAGCACAACAGAAACTATAATGCCACCCACCCTGGTTTTTTTAACGAAGGAAGAACCGGCATACCAGGTATTCCCTTCAAAGTCTTTAAAAGACGATGTACACCGTAAATAGGTCCTATTTTCCTGTAAACGACTTTTGGGGGTAATGAATGATTGTGATCCGTCAGCCCAGTAAGAAAACACTTCGTTTATATCTCCTTTCTTAGGACCATTTACATTAATGGTAAATACACCCGAATAGGTTCCTTTGGCAAGGTATTTTAGTTTGTAGTAATCAACCCCTTTTTCAGGATCAATGATATAACCCGACAAAAACGGCTTGCGTGTAGTTGGATCATAATCAAAAGAGAGCACCTTCAAATCGTTGCCTTGTTTATCTTTTAAATCATAGGACGGAAACGCAGTAGAGTCGCTAATTCCATATCCCAGTAATTGATATCCGCCTTCATTCGTCAGCGGCTTTTTCGTCATAATATAGATCTGCTGTGGAGTGGTTAAGAGCCAGAATATATTTGCAGCATCATCACTCTTCACATTTTTTTGCCACAATAAATTGCCGGCTGAATTATATACCAGCAAACGTTTTTTAGACTCATCACCATAAAAACAGGCAAAACCCTGACCCGGTATGTTTTTTAGCAGAACGCTATATTTTAAACTACCCTGGCCGTAGGTATACAACTCAGGAGAAGCTACGTGTTTTACATCGGCCTTAATCGTATTCGACTTGATGATTTTGCCATCAAGGCTCAGGAATTGAACAAATACCGACGTTTGCGCATTCGGCAAAGCTGCTTTATATTCTTTTTTGTTTTTAAAATCGTAACCTATAAAATTACTTTTCTGATACGCCAAACACAATACATCCTGCTCAAATGATACATTCTCCAAATACAACTTTTGTTCTTTGAAATTCACAGTACCAATATCATTCAGGTTTTCATCCATTATCGTTATTTTATAATTGAATGAATCGGCACTTGCTTTTTCCAGTTGGGTAAAAACCAGGTATCCTACAAGTGCATTATCCTGACGAATAACTCTTACCTGTGAAGAAATGTCTTCACCTACTTCTTTAAAAACTTTTGTCTGGGCCTGACATACGTACAGGGCCAGGGACAGCACGACTGCTGATAGAATTTTTTTCATGATTATTTGTTATATGATAAAGGGTTGGTTAAACAGTAATTACTTTACGAATATCTTGGCAAATTCACAATACATGCTGCTTGTGTTATCCGTTGTGAATGCCTTAGCGGCTTTGGATTTATTTTTATCTGAATTGTCGGGATCAAGCGCCAGTGTATACATAAAGCTCTTTAATGCTTTTTCGCCTGATGGCATACTTGCCCAGAAGCCCGCGCTTTGAAATGTTTTACAATATTGCTCCAGCTGCTCACGGGGAATTTGTTCAAGCATGGTCTGTAGCTCGTAATAGTTTTTGGATATATATTCTTTTTGTACTACTCCAACGGCATTAAAGCGGTTCAGCTCCCGATCGGCATAATACAATCCCGAAATAATATTATTTATCATGAAATCGTACCACGTATCGGTATTGCCTTTGTCTTTTTCAAGAAATATGCGGTACAAACACGGTGTAAGGCTCATGTTGGAGTACATATTCCAGATAAGCATCTTATTTGCCTTGTCGCGGATATTGGCAGGAATGGCCGTGTAGGACGCATTGCTGACTGACTGGCTTTTGGTTTTATTATACCGCTCTATACAATCGGGGTGTGTTTTTAAGGAATCAGCAATGTGCGAAGTATCTCTGAAATTATAAGCTCTCGTTGAAAGCCCTTTCGAACGTTTTTGCATCCATGCATCTTCAAACGGCAGGTTGTAGGAAGCGAAATAGTTTTTAAGCGGGTTCTTTAGCGATTGATGGTATACATCATCTGCACTGTCTAAGCGAATGAAAAAATCCGCATTAAAAGCTATATTGCTTTTCTTTAACAAAACAATGGCCAGTGAATCGGCATCGCTTTCATGATAGCGCTGGTGTTTGCTTCTGTTGAAAGAATAATTTTCAAGCACTTTTTTAAGGCGCGAAAGCCGCTCGTATTTTGAATCCAGCACCGCGTTCAGTGATTTTTTATATTCTTCCGAAGTAAGCCACTCTGCTCTTTGCTTCATGGCGTTCTCTGCATGCTCCAGTATGTTATGCGATAATTCGTGTGCTATAGCCAGTGACAATTCTTCACGTGATTGCGAAAAAACGATAAGCCCCAGGTTAACGGCTATAACATTGTTGCCCATCGCATAGGCATTAACAGAAGAACTTCTGTCGATCAGCAGAAAAGGTTTTACCGGTATCAGCTGCTTATTGGCCTGTGCCAGCTGAGAAATGATACCATCAATGTAAGCATATACTTCCTGGTCGTGTATATAGTCATCTGCCGCAATAGCGCCGGTAACGAAATCGGTTCTTGAATCCCAGAACTCTTTATATTTCTTTTGCGTTTCTTTTTCCTTGTATATGGAAGGACAAACCCATGCTTTTTGCAGGGAGTCTTTTTGCTTCTGATAAAAAAAGTGAGAAAGGTCCTGGTAATTGTAAAGGGCTTTGGTTTGTGCGTTTACCTGAAGGACAAGAAAAATAAGCGGCACGAATACTAAGGGTTTAAAGGAGAACATTGGACAGATATTTTAACAGTGTTTTTTAGGTTCTTTCGGGTAAAAATATGGTTACTGGTTGGTAAGATAAGGTTTTGATGAATGAAATGCAATAATAACCGCAAATATAGCTTATAAAGATCATATGATACCCGTTTGCCTTTCCCTAAAAAGGGATAAAAAAAGAAAGCCGGAAGCATGAAGAGCTTTCCTTCATACTTCCGGGCTTTCTTTACTTACAAGTCACATGAGAGATTACTGCGCCTTTCTGTATTTTTCTACCACAACTAAATTGCCTTCGTTGTCAGACTTAACAGTGAGCCAGTTTTTGTCGCCCTCGAGCTTTACAAAATAGGCCACTGTTGAATTGGCCCCACCATCTGTTACAGTGGTTACTTCAACAACTCCGAAGATCTTTTTATCAGGATATGCTTCTTTTACTCTGGAGCGGATAAGGAATGGCAAATTGCCTTCCAGATAATAACGCGTAAATTCTGATACCTTTCCATCTTTCAGATAAACAACGCGTGAACGAATGCCTCCTGAAACAAAATTTACCACATACGCCTTGGGCATTTCATACCAATGCACCTGCTCGGCAGTAGGGAAATTCGTGTTGAATGACTGGAGCAGTTTCTCGTCAATTCCTCCCGGATCACGATCACGGGCAATCAAACTAAAACTCATCAGCAATGCTGAGAAGATGATGAATAACTTTTTCATGGCTTTACTATTTGAAATTATTAATCGGTCGTAAAGGTAAACCGTTATCGGACTATTTAGGTGACCGGTTTTTATATTCCCGGTAGTCCGGTTTGATGTAGCAACAACAAATGAATTTACTGTTACTTCTCTTGATAAGATTCTCTTTACTTCCTGTTTACATGGTGCAAGTTCAGAAGTAATGATCAGCGGAAATTGTATAATTCAGAACAGAATACTTCTCTTTTATTTTTGAGTCTGATTTTAAAATTGGTGTTCATCTGTGTAATCCGTGGCAAAAAAAAACGCCGTAGGCGGATCGTGGCAATCAGCGCGCCGCAGGCGCGACTCTATTTTTCATGTATAGCTTTCGTGAGTATATCAACGGCCTGTTTGGCTTCCTCTTCATTCATCCATCCGAGGCCCATGCGGGTTGCATTTAATGAAACAGAAGTAGTATTATGAATTAAACCATTCGACAGAATAATTCCCTGCGCTCTTAATTTTGCAGACAAGGGTGGCAAAGGAACTGATTTATTGAACTTCGCCCAGATGGCCAGTCCGCCATCAGGAATTTTAAAGTCTATAACATCCGATAGTTTTTCTTTCAGATAAGCACATAAAAAATCCCGTCGGCGATGATACACCAGCAGCGCTTTTTTCATATGCCGTTTAATATGCCCTTCCTCAAACATTTCCGACAACGCCAGTTCCATAATAGGATCGCCCTGTGCATCGATCAGTTGCCTTAGTTTTGCCAGTTCAAGTATAAGATTTTCCGGCGCCACTACATAGCCCGTACGTATAGCTGGTGCAATGGATTTACTTAATGTACCGATATATACCACCATGCCTTTTGTGTCGGCGCTTACCAGCGGTAACATGGGGCTACTTAAATAATGAAAATCATAATCGTAATCATCCTCTATGATAATGAAACCATATTTTTCAGCAAGCGATAATAATCTGATCCTGCGCGAAGCACATAGTGTAACTGTTGTAGGGTAGTGATGATGCGATGTAATAAACAGCGCCTTGATCTTTTTTCTGCGGCATATTTTTTCAACGGCATCCACATCTATGCCCCATTCATCTGTTTTAACACGTACCAGTTTGGCGCCAGCCGTCATAAATACACGGTCGGCATAGTAATAATTCGTGTCTCCTACAATAACAGAATCACCTTTTGCAAAAAGGACCTGAGCGAGCAGATAAAGAGCCATCTGACTGCCACGGGTGATTAAGATATTTTCGGCACTGGTTTGTAATCCGCGACTGCTGTTGAGGTATTCAGATAAGATCATTCTGAACTTTTGTACACCCTGCGTATCAACATACGACATGTACTTCAGATAAGTGCCTCTCGACAAAACGCTTCTGTAGGCGCGACCCAGTTCTTCGGATGGCGTCAACCGAACGTCCGGTCCGTCGTGAAAGCCTATGATATGACGCATGGGCGGTACCGGCGAACGAATGATGTTATTTACTTTTACCGGATAACCGGTTTCTTTGGGAAAGGAATGTTGTTTTGGTTTGTTTGAAAAGCGGCGGCCGTTTATTTCTGGTAGTTCCTGACTGGTAAAAGTGCCTTTCGACGGATGCATTTCAATCCATCCCTGTGCATCCAGTTCCTCGTAAGCCCGCACGATCGTTTTTCGGTGCACTATTAATATTTCCGCCATCTGCCGGGTGCCGGGCAATTTTACACCAGGCCCCAAACGCCCCTTTTTCATTTCCTGTATAACACAATTCGCTATTTGCAGATACACGGGCGTATCGCAGTCTTTTTGCACCTGTATAATTGTTTTCCATGGAAGCATAGCGGACTACCTGATTGGCTGATTTGGAGGATAAAGATAGTCCATTTTGCGGAAGGTTAATTTGTTTCCCCAAAAGCCGTAGAGCCGCGAAGCCACCTGTTAGGGTACCGCATCAAGTCGAATGAATCGTGTGCCAAGGTGCACGCGACAGGTGTTAGCGCCTCTGCCAGAAATACTTACACTATAACTTCAACTCTTTTTCCGGTAGCCGCAGCTTTATAAATCGCTTCAATAATTACCAGATCCCGGCGACCCAGTTGTCCGCCTACTATCGACTCCCGGTTGTTTAATATGCAATTTGCAAAATCATCCATTTGCAGGGCCTGTTGATTGGGTGGTGTAAAGTTTAACGGTCCGCGGCTGGTTTCAACCACCATGCCACGATAAGTAAATGCATGTTCTTTAAACTCGATCCAGCCTTTGGCGCCTTCGGCCCTGAATTTATCGGCACTATGCTGATAGCTCGTTTGTGCCGTACAGGTAGCGCCATCGGGAAATTCCATAATCCAGTTCATGCCTTCCTCTACATCGGTAAACATTTCAGGTTTTGTTTTTGGATGTTCACTCGCGGTTACTGCAATGGGAGCAATGCCATTCGCTGCCATACAGGCGCCATGAATGATATAAATACCGAGGTCCATGATGGGGCCGCCGCCTGCCAGTTTTTTATCTGCCCGCCATACTTTTGTTTGCATAATAAAGCCCCGGTCGCCCGTCATTCTGGTAAAAGCGCCAAAGTCTTTTTCCTTTGCCAGTCGCATCAGTTCTTTATGATAGGGATCAAAATGCAAACGGTACCCCACAGATAGTTTCACTTTAGCCGCTTTACAGGCCGCTATAATACTATCGCATTCTGCCACAGTATTAGCCATAGGCTTTTCGCAGATAACATGCTTGCCTGCTTTGGCGGCAGCAATGGCATGTTCGGCATGCAGGCCGTTTGGGGTAACAACATAAACAATATCGATATCTTTATTATCAGCCATCTGCGCCATCGTATCGTAACTGTAAATGTTCTTAACAGGAAAACCATAGTCTTTTGCCCATTGTTCACCCTTTTCTTTTGAACCGGTAACTACGCCCGTTAGTTTGCATAGTTTCGTTTCTTTAAGCGCAGGCCCCAGTTGACGGGTACTGTATTTTCCCAGTCCCACAAGAGCAACGCCCAACATACGGTCACGTGGTAATTTGCTGGCATATGCACTCAACGGGCCTGCAGCCAATACGGAAGCAGTTCCCAATGAAATTTGTTCAATAAACGAGCGGCGGCTGATGATCTTTTTCATATTCAAAGCATTTAATGGTTTGCAGAAAAGGAGAAAAAAGGCATTCTAATTTAACGGAATAGCCCTTCAACCCATTCAGCAATGATGGCTGATTATGAAAGGATATTGGCAACCCTGTGGTGAAAGAAGGACTACGCCCACTTAAACGCATCGCCCGAAGGGATATGCGTAACCTTAATATCAGGGATCTGCGGTTGCAGCCATTCAACCGTCCAATCGAGGCCGGGTTCTTCGCTTACAATATGGCCCAGTACCAGTAGGGCAGTTTTGTCGCCCATATAGCGGGCGTCTCTTACATACTCGCTTGTTTCCCATTCATTCAGTTCGCCTATGATCACCAGATCGGGTTTTTCTTTTTGCAGTATCTGAATTTGCCGCCTGCCACCGGCAGCGCCCGGAATAAGGGCTATGCGGCTGCAGGACTGTTTCAGATCACCTATTATTTTAACGTGTTCAATGTTCAGTTTCTTCTTTGAAAGATCAATGATGCTTTGAAAATTGGCGGGCGGTATAGTAACAATAAATGGCTTTTGCGGATCATAATACTTCTCCCAGCCCAGTGCAGTAAACACGCCCATTAAAACGCCATCGGGCCGATGCGCATGAATGTAATCGTGAAAACGCCATACCACCATATTATGCTTTTTAAGCAGATCACTTTTGTACTCATATACCGGATCATTCTCCAGCCAGTTCGTTTCATCGGTGTGATTGTAAAAAGTAGGCTCATGGGCAATAATGAAATTCGCTCCTGCGGCGGCCGCTTTTTCAATCACGGCATTGGTGGCGAACATGGTAGTTACAATACCTGTAACGGTGGTATCGGCACTTCCGGCTTTAATAGTGTCTACAGTGGTTTTAAAAGGCGCACCCGGAATGCTTTTTAAAATAAGGTCAATGATCTGCTGAACGGTAAAAGGATCTGCCGACCGTTGCGGCTGAGCAATCACTTCGGATCCCGGAACAAATAACAGGGGGAAGGCGCCTGCGGCCGTCATAAGGGTAGTAACAAATGTTCTCCTTTCCATAATGCTGCTGTTTGAGGTTTCTAAAAATAAGTAATTATTGAACTGGTCATATATCAAACCCACCCCTGGTGATCATCGTTTATGTTTTGCACGCTACGACCCCTCCCGTGAGGGGATGATTCCATCGTTTTCTTTCATTAGCAATGAGCGAGGCTCCATCCCCTCCTCGGAGGGGCCTTCGGGTGTTGCACCCAAAGAAAGATAAATGGGGTGGTTTTTCGCCGCAATTCCTGCCGTTCAACCAATGCAAACTGCTATTTGTAGGACTATTATTAAAATACCCCGCTTTTTCCGATTTTTATGTTTATATGAAAAGAGTATTGCTGCATAGCGCTTTCTGGCTGGTGTATTTGTTGCAGGATACAGTGCTGGAAATTTACTGGGTAGGGCCTGCATTGAAAAATGTTCCGGAGAATGCGCAGTACTGGATGGCGCTAAAAGCCGCAATAGCCGTTTTAATTCCCAAACTGCTGTTCAGTTATTTTATTATCTATGTTGTAATACCTGCAATTTTAAATGAAAGCAAACGGCTGGTGCCAATCATTCTGCAGGTTACGGCAGCTGTAATAGTTACGCTCGTCATATACAGACTTGCTTTTGTATATTACATAAATCCTGTTATATATGAAGGAATGATGAAGCCGCATGGCTTTTTTAACCCGCTGTCTGTATTATTGGCCGTAATGGACATAGGGTTTGTATCAGGCGTAGCCATTGCCTTAAAATTGTTGCGCATTCAGTTAACCACCCGCGAGCGCGAAAAGAATCTGGTAAAAGAAAAGCTCGAAGCCGAATTGCAATTCCTTCGCCATCAAACCAATCCGCATTTTCTTTTTAATACACTCAATAATATTTACGCCCTTGCCCGTAAAAAGTCTGAGCATACGGCAGAAGTAGTTATGCGGCTGTCGAAACTGTTGCGATTCATTTTGTACGAATCGAAGAACGATCTCATCTCTATGTCCGACGAATTGAAAATACTCGATGATTATTTGGAACTGGAAAAAATCCGCTATCAACGGCTCACCATCCAGTGTCAGAAAGATATCGACGACAGTACCCAGAAAATAGCACCCCTTCTTTTACTGCCCTTTCTCGAAAATGCATTTAAACATGGTGCAGGTGAAAGCCGCTTCGATTCCTTTATTCATATTGGTGTAAAACTGCATAAAGGCCAGCTCAATTTTACCATTGAAAACACCAAGGAAAACGGTACCGAGGAAATAAGGGATAATATTGGCCTGCGCAACGTACGCCGGCAACTGGAACTGATGTACAAAGACTACGACCTGCAGCTTCAAAACAAACCACATATATTTAGTGTGCAACTTTCAATAAACCTTAACAGCTATGCAAAGGTATAACTGCATTATAGTTGAAGACGAGCCACTGGCGGCAGAAGTGCTAAAGGATTATATTCTACAGATACCCTTTCTGCAATTAAAGGGTATTTGTACAGATGCCTTGTATGCTATGGAAATGTTGCAAAAGGAAAAGATCGACCTGGTCTTCCTCGATATTCACCTGCCCAAATTAAAAGGATTGGATTTTATAAAAGCCCTCAAAAAGCCGCCGCAGATCATTATTACATCTGCCTACCAGGAATACGCCCTACAGGGATATGAACTGAATGTGGTTGATTATCTGTTAAAGCCTATTGAGTTCAATCGCTTTCTGATGGCGGTTAACAAACTGAAAGAACCTGTTCCTGCTAATGCGCCGGCGATTGCAAATGCCGCGCTAACTGAAAGGGCCAGTCTGTTTTTTAATGTGAGCAAGAAGCGCGTAAAAATATATATTGATGAAATTCTTTTTATCGAAAGTCTCAAGGAATACATCCGCATAACTACAAAAGACAAATCCATTCTCACCAAATTTCAACTGGGGCAAATTGAAGAAATGCTTGCAAAGAACGGCTTTCTCAGGGTGCACCGTTCCTTCCTGGTTGCCAAA